>MDSV01153556.1_pt1 | contig 23227 bp, 19 predicted proteins | sample 810851 | NCBI WGS metagenome assembly MDSV01 (sample SAMN05326640, study PRJNA326480) | marine metagenome | isolation source: seawater | place: Atlantic Ocean: North East | collected 2012 | reverse complement strand
CTTACTTCAGGGGGTTATACAAATAATGAAGAAATGTTTAAGAAATTTTCACCAACGGCTTCACTCTATACACCAAAATTTAAAGGATCTTACGGTCTTGTTCATGAGATAGCTCTTAAAAATAATATAAAAATTGATGGTGGTAATCTGTATTTAGGAATGTTAGGAGGAGTTTTAAAAGATCCAAATGACAAACACTCAGTTAAAATTGCAATCAATACTATCCCTCAAGATAGACCTCCTTGGGAAATATGGGTCAATTCTTCTGGTAATAGGTTTATGCGAGAAGATCATCCCAGTGCAGACTATAGAAGGAAAAAAGTAAACGAGCAAAAAAAACAAAAATTCTTTATTATCTTTGACAATAATATATTGATTAATGCACCCCCAATTAGCTCCACAAAAGATGGGGGTCTTATGAGTCATATTGACTCCGATTTTAAAATGCATAAGTTTAAATCAATAGATGATTTATCTTACCAAATGATAATTGATAGATCTAACCTCTGCCATACAATTAATACTTTCAACAAAGCTGTTGATGCTAAAACAGATGTATTTGGAAGAGAGCATATGCCAAGAAAGATTCAAAACCCACCGTTCCATTGCATAGAATCTGTAGCCTTTGCTCTTCCAAGTCCTGCTGGTATTGCAATAGATGAAAGATTTAGAGTTTTGAATAATAATAACGTTCCTATAAAAAATATATTCGCTGCAGGCGAAATAATCGGTAACACTAGACTTATGGGAAATCATTATATTGCAGGTATGGGTGTTGGACCTACAATAACATTTGGAAAATTAATTGGAGAATCAATTTAAAATAAAGATTTAATGTGCATCATTCCAATTTTGACCTGTGCCAATATCAACTAACAACGGAACATTCAAATTAATAACATTCTCCATAGAATCTCTAATTAATTTTTTTGATTTCTGAACTTCACTATCATTAACTTCAAAAATTAATTCATCATGAACTTGAAGTAATAGTTTGCAATTTTTTGAATTTAATATTTTTTCATGAGAAATTTTTTTCATTGCTAATTTAATTATATCTGCTGCACCTCCCTGGAGTGGAGCATTTATAGCTTGCCTTTCAGCGAATGACTGTCTGATCTTATTTTTATCGTTTATATTATAAAGGTAGATTTTTCTTCCGAATGGGGTCAAAACATAATCATTTTTTTTACAGAAATCTACTTGCGTTTTCATATACTCTTTAATCCCTGGAAATTGGTTAAAGTATTTTTCAATATACGTTTTTGCCTCTGAATTAGAAATATTTAGCTGCTTTGCAAGCCCATACGGACTAATTCCATATATTATTCCAAAATTTATTGCTTTCGCTCTTCTTCTTAAGTCTGAGCTAATTTTTGATTCTGCAATACTAAATACCTGTGAAGCAGTCATAGTATGAATATCAAGTCTATTTTTAAAAGCCTCATTAAGTTTTGGAACATTTGCAATATGCGCTAACAAACGAAGTTCAATTTGAGAATAATCAGCACTTATTAATTTTGAATTTTTTGGAGCAACAAAAGCTTGTCTAATTTTTCTCCCATCTTCTGTACGTATAGGAATATTTTGAAGATTTGGATCATTTGAAGATAGCCTTCCAGTGCTAGTTCCTGCTAATAAATAGTTTGTGTGAATTCTTTTAGTATTTGGATTAACTAATGATGGAAGTTTATCCGAATAAGTATTAATTAATTTACTTAATTGTCTCCAATCCAAAACTAACTTAGCAATCAGTACATCTTGCTGCACAAGATCTTCTAAAATGTCGGCACTAGTACTCCAGGAACCAGATTTACTTTTTTTTCCTCCATCAAAACCCATTTCATCAAAAAATATTTCTCCAAGTTGTTTTGGCGAACCTATATTAAATTCTCTACCAGCTTCTTTATATATTTTTTTTTCTAAAGCACCTAATCTAGAGTTAAAATCTAATGATGTTTTCTTTAATACATTAGTATCAAGCAAAACTCCTTGTTGCTCTATTATACTTAAGATTCTAATCATTGGTTTATCAATAATTTGATGAGTGCTATAAGATTGTTTTAAAATCAGGTCATTTCTTAATTTATTATAAACTTGCAACATAGCATCTACATTCGCACAAGAATATTCTTTTATAGCATTTATATCAATTTCACTAATATTTTTTTTATCTCTTCCTGTGCCAATTATTTCTTTTGATTCAGGCAGATTATAATCTAAATACTTTTTTGCTAAATCATTTACAGAATTTAAACTTTTACCAGTGCCAACACTATAAGACATAATCATCAAGTCATCGTATGAATTTATACTTATGTTAGGAAATATTTTCATTGAGGTTTTAATATCATAAAAAATTTTTAGCGTTGCACTATTAACTAAAATATCATTTAAACAATCTCGCATGTCTGACAAAGTTATATTACTTTTGTGTGGGTTTTTATTTTCTCCAAAAATAATTGGAATATATACAGCACTTCCTGGTTCGTAAGATAAAGCAAAACTACTAACTATGTTACTTGAATTCTCTAATTCTTCATCAAAAAAAGCGATAGAGCATACTCCGTTATTAATTGCTTTATTAATAATGAGCTTAAGGTCCTTTATGTTATAAACTATTTTATAATGCTTTTCTGTGTCCATCTCAGATTTTGGGATGTCAAAATTTGATAAATTATTTTTCTTTGATAATCTTTTTACTAAATTAGTAAATTCCATTTTTGCTAAAAACTCTATAACCTTTTTGTGGTCTGGCCTTTTGTATTTAAAATCTGCAATTGATTTTTTTATTATGACATCTGATTTCAAAGTAACTAATTTTCGAGCTATACGAGCGTTTTCCGCAAACTCAATTAAACGTTCACGACGTTTTGGCTGTGTAATTTCTTTTGCTCTACTTAAAAGGGTATCCAGATCTCCAAACTTAGCAATTAGTTCTGAAGCAGTTTTTATACCTATTCCAGGTATTCCTGGGATGTTATCGGAACTATCTCCAGCTAAGGATTGAACGTCAATTACTTTATTTGGTTTTACACCAAATTTCTCAACAACTTCTTTTTCTTTGATAATTTTATCTTTCATGGGATCTAACATAGAAATATCTTTATTAACCAGTTGCATTAAATCTTTATCAGATGAAATAATCTTTACAGTAAACCCTTCATTAACTGCTTTTTTTGCATATGTAGCAATAATATCATCAGCTTCAAAACCTTCTTCCTCAATCATTATTAAGTCAAAAACTTTTGTCGCATCTTTTATCAAATTAAATTGTGGAATTAGATCGTCAGGTGTTTCTCCCCTATTTGCTTTATAGTCTTTAAAGATTTTATTTCTAAATGTCTTACTACCTTTATCAAAAATTATAGCAATATGGGTCGCACTTCCATTTTCAAAATGACTTTCAATAAGTTTATTAAGCATATTAATAAAACCTAAAACAGCTCCTGTAGGAACACCATCTTTTTTTCTATATAAAGGAGGTAATGCGTGGTAAGCTCTAAAAATAAAACCTGAACCGTCCACCAGATATAAGCAATCTTTATCCATAATAAAATATTTAAAACCTTATACGCAAAAATTAAAAACTATACTTTACAAAATACTTTACTACAGTAAGGGCATTCGATAGTTTTTTTATGATCGAAAGTTAGGTATATTCTTGGGTGACCTAGAGCACCACCATCACAAAAAAACCTATTTTCTCTAACCTCAACAATTTCAGTTTCTTTTTCCGTTTCCATTTTTTCCCTTTCAATTAAATAAATAGTCTAAATGCAAATTAGGTCAATTAAGTTGTTGCTTTCCAAATAATTTCAAAATATAGCTTGTTATACACCTTTCAGCTACAGGATTAAGATATGCAAAACAATATAAATTTCGATAAAAAACCTGCTATTGAGGTAAATAACCTTAGGAAAGTATATCTTGCCAAGGATAAGAAAAAAATACAAAAAACTGCTTTGAAGGGAATTAATTTACAAATTAATAAAGGAGAGATTTTTGGTCTTTTAGGACCGAATGGAGCAGGAAAGTCTACATTTATTAATATACTTGCAGGATTAGTTATAAAATCAGAGGGAGATGTTTTTATAAATAATTTTGATTTAGATAAGAATGTAAGAGAAGCAAGGCAATCAATTGGAGTAGTGCCTCAAGAACTAACATTAGATCCCTTTTTCAGTCCTAAAGACTCTCTAGAACTTCAAGCTGGAATGTATGGAGTAAGAAAAAAGGACCGAAGAACTGATGAAATATTATCCCTTCTAAAACTTACAGATGTAGCAAATGGTTATTCAAGAAGGATGTCAGGAGGGATGAAAAGAAGATTGATGGTTGGTAAAGCTATGGTTCATTCCCCTCCAATACTTGTTTTAGACGAACCTACCGCAGGTGTTGATGTTGAACTAAGAAGGCATTTATGGGAAATGGTTAGGCATTTGAACAAAAAAGGAACAACTATAGTATTAACAACTCATTATATAGAAGAAGCAGAAAACCTCTGTGATCGTATAGGAATATTAAATGAAGGAAATCTAGTTGCTTGTGATACAAAGGATAAATTGCTGAGTTTGATTGATAAAAAAGAACTAATTGTTAAACTTAAAAGTGACTTAAATTCAATCCCTGAATTACTTAGTAGCTTAAAACCAATTTTGCTAAACAAAAAAACAATTAAATTTATATATCAACCAAGCAATTCTAACTTCCAAAAAATACTGGAAAAAATTCATTTATGTAATCTAGGAATTCTAGACTTTGAGATTAATGAAACTGACCTTGAAGAAGTGTTTTTATCCATTACTCAAAAAAATAGTCCAATTATGCTTTAAAACTAGTCTTAATTATTTTATTAAACTACTATTATTAGATTAATTAATAAAATCGGTGGGAACATTATGAGTAATAAGTCAGATATTCAAATTGCAAGAGAAGCTGATAAAAAAAAAATATTTGAAATTTCAAATAAATTAAATATCCCAGACGATCAAATCATTCCTTATGGCAATGATAAAGCAAAAATTTCTTCACGTTTTTTATCTAGTAAAACAAATAATAATAAAGGAAAATTAATCCTGGTAACTGCTGTTAGCCCAACTCCTGCGGGTGAGGGAAAAACTACCACAACGGTTGGTTTGGGAGACGGTTTAAATAAGATAGGGAAAAATACTACCATTTGCATAAGAGAAGCTTCCCTGGGTCCTTGTTTTGGCATGAAAGGTGGCGCAGCTGGAGGAGGCTATTCACAGGTTGTACCAATGGAAGATATTAATTTACATTTTACTGGTGACTTCCATGCTATTACATCTGCACATAACCTTCTATCTGCAATGATAGATAACCATATATATTGGGGAAATGATGAAAAAATTGACCCACGTAGAGTTACTTGGCGCAGGGTAATTGATATGAACGATAGATCTCTAAGGAAGCTTGTTACATCATTAGGTGGTATTTCAAATGGCTACCCAAGAGAAACCAGTTTCGACATAGTAGCAGCTTCAGAAGTGATGGCTATTTTGTGCTTATCAGAAAATATTGATGACCTAAAACAGAAATTAGGAAATATTATAATTGGATATAGGTACGATAAAACTCCAGTATACAGTAAAGATATAAAAGCCCATGAAGCTATGACTGTTTTACTTAAAGAGGCAATACTACCCAATTTAGTTCAAACTCTTGAAAATAACCCTGTACTTGTACATGGAGGCCCTTTTGCTAATATTGCTCACGGTTGCAACTCTATAGTTGCCACGAAATTTGCTCTGAATAACTCTGATTATGTTGTAACTGAAGCAGGTTTTGGAGCTGACTTGGGAGCTGAAAAATTTTTAAATATTAAATGCAAAAACTCAGGAATTAAGCCTGACTGCGTGGTGATAGTTGCCACTATTAGAGCTCTAAAAATGAATGGTGGAGTTGCGAAAGAAAGCTTAAGGGATGAAGATGTTGAAGCTGTGAATAAAGGGTGTAAAAATTTAAAACGACATATAGAAAATATTAAATCTTTTGGAATAACCCCTATTGTTGCTATTAATCACATTTCTTCAGATACTACTAATGAAATAGATATCGTAGTTAATAATATTTCAAAATTAAATACTCAAGCAATTATTTGTAAACACTGGGCAAATGGCTCTAATGGTATTACAGAATTAGCTAAAAAAGTGGTTGAAATCTCTGATAAATCTTCTTCAAATATCAACTTCACCTATAATGAAAATGACCCTTTAATTAAAAAAATAAAAAATATTGCTAAGAATATATATAGAGCGGAAGATATTTTAATAGATCAGAAAATAGTAAACCAGCTGACACAATGGGAAAAGGATGGTTTTGGAAAACTTCCTGTATGTATGGCAAAAACTCAATATAGCTTTTCAGCTAACCCTGAGCTTTTAGGCGCACCAACTGGTTTTAAAATTCCTATTAAAGAGGTGCGATTACACTCTGGAGCGGGGTTTATTGTGGTTGTATGTGGTGATATCATGACTATGCCTGGCCTACCAAAAAAACCAGCTGCTGAAGACATATCTATAAATAAAAATGGAGAAATTGAAGGTCTATTTTAATACCCTTTAAAATTTTTTATTCTCCACTCAAGAAGATCAATCCTATCCTGACCAAAAAATGGTTCATTTTGAAAAACCATAGTTGGTACTCCCCAATGTCCTGCATCTTCCAAATTATTAGCATTCTTTTCCAGGATTTGGTCGTATTTTGAAGGCTCTTGATCAATGTTTTCTTTTAGTTTTTTGTAATCCAACCCTATAGAATTTGTAGCATTCTCGATGTGTTTATTTTTATCCCATCCTTTAGTTCTACCATCCCATATTAGTCGTGAAACTACCTCTACATATTTAAAACCTAAGCCATTCATATCAGCTGCTACACCAAGTCTCGTTATGAAATGAATTAAAGATTGATCATCATCTGGCACCCCATCATTAAATTTGACAGGATCTGGTTGAGGCCACTCAAATGGAACATTATAATATTCTGCAATTCTTATATTATCCATAACTCCATATTTTTTTCTGTTCTTAGGAAGGTTTATAAAATAATTCTTTTGCCTTATTGCGAGAGGAAAAATAAGTTTCATTCGAACATTAATCGAATATTTTTTTTTAAGTTCTATAATTCTATCTAATGCTAAATAGGAATATGAGCTTCTTAACGACCAATATAAATCAACATCCATTACTTTTCTCCTTTCTAAAAAAATGCTAAATATCAAACATTTAAATCATTCTTTTAATATAGAATAATATTTTCCCTTAATAACAATACTTTATTTTAAATTATTTATATATTTTCATATTCTTACTAAAATTATTTCCTTATTATTAAATTACATATTATTAATTTTTTCTTAAATTAATCCATTATTATTATTATTTATTGTTTAATATCAATATATTAACATAATTATTCATAAATTTTTTATAATAAATATTTAATATTATTTTATAAGCAGTATTAAAATCCAACATTACCACCTTTATGTCTTCTTTGTCTTTCTTTGACATTATCGAGCAAATTATCAAGGTTACCTTCTTCTAAATCAATCGCTATTTGTCTCAATGCTTTTATAGCCTCAACTCTATTCGATAATCTTATTTTTGTCTCTTTACCTTCTAATGGTATTAACTGATTTTTATACCTTATTGAAAGCAGACAAGTTCCTGATGGTTCTTCTGTAATCCAATCTGATTTTTTTAACGTGTATGTTGCAGTTTCAATTAGAGCTAATTGTTTTTTAGCATTTCTAGAGACTATTTTAGCTTTTTCCCTAGTCGATATTTTACCTTTGATTTTGCCAAGCTCAGCATCAATTCCTTTTTTTTTCAAATGAGATATTATATTAAATTTGTCATTCATTATCATTTCTCTTTATAATTTATATTTTAATATATTTTAAACTATTTTCATTTTCATATTATATCAATTTACATTAAACTTCTATTATATTTAATATATATTTAATTTTATTTCTTTTTCTTTATTTAAGTAAAACATATTAATATTTACTGAATCCATAATTTTTTTGATTCTTCCAATTTGATCTACTAGTGTTGGTATTTATGTTTAGTTTGTATCTAATGAATCAGCCAAAGGGAGGTATTACCATGGCAATATTGAGAAGTATAAAGTTAGTGATTCTACTAACTATTTTAAGTGCAACGTCTGTCAGCCAAGCCTTAGCTGATAATGTTAAAATTGGTTCTTTATCAGCAGTAACAGGGCCAATAGCAAAATTGGTTCCTCCAATTATAGGGGGGTCTAAGCTAGCAATTAGTCAAGTCAATGCATCTGGTGGTGTATTGAAAGGTCAAAAACTCGAACTAGTTGTAGGTGATACAGGTTGCAACGCTCAAGCATCTGTAGATGCGGCTACCAAACTAATTAATGTTGAGCAAGTTGTTGCTATAGTTGGTGCATTATGTTCAGGAGCAACAATCGGTGCAGCTAACAACGTAGCTATCCCATCAAATGTTGTGATGGTTTCCCCTGCGTCAACTTCCCCAGAATTAACTGGTCTTAATGATAACGATTTAATTTTTAGAGTAGCTCCAACCGACGCATATCAAGGAAAAGTTCTTGCTCGTTATGTAAAAGCTAAAGGTATTAATTCTGTAGCCGTAACTTTTGTTAACAACGATTACGGTGTGGGCTTGGCTGAAACTTTTATCTCTGCATATAAAGCTCTTGGTGGAAAAGTTACTGGAGAGCAAAAACATGAAGATAAAAAAGCTTCCTATAGAGCAGAGTTAGCTACACTTGCTAAAGGAAAACCTGAGGCTCTTGTTGTGCTTGCATATGCCGGTGGAAGCGGACTCACAATTATTCGTCAAAGTTTAGAAAATAGTTTTTTCTCTAAATTTGTAGGTGCAGATGGAATGCGTGATAAAGTCTTGTTTAAATTAGGAGCAAAAGCACTTAAAGATAAACTTTTAATAATTAGCCCTACATCTCCTAAAAATAATGCAAGGTCAGCATTTGAAAGTGCAGCAAAAGCAGGAGGATTAGACCCAAATGGACCTTTTGTTGCTCAAGGATATGACGCGGCAATGATGATTGCTTTAGCAATTCAAAAAGCTGGATCTACTGATAGAAAAAAGATTTCTGCAGCATTAAGGGACATTTCAAGTGCTCCTGGCATTGAAGTAGGTCCTGGTGATTGGAAAAAAGCTGTTGACGCTTTAGCATCCGGAAAAAAAATAAATTACACTGGCGCATCAGGTCCACATGACTTTGATAAAGCAGGTGATGTTGGCGGAGTATACGCTGGCTTTAAAATACAGGGTGAAGATTTTGTAGAAGAAGAAATTTTAAATTAATTTTAACTTTAAAATGGCTTCCCAAAAAATTAATTTTGGGAAGCCCTTCACTATATATTATCTCTTTTAGGTGACTTCTCTGGAAATATGCCATGGGGAAACTTTTGTAGTATTATTTGTAAAGCTAATCCAACGAAGAAAATTCTCAAAAATGTAGCCTTAACTGCCCAATCTGGTGGTAATTGAGCCGTAAATATTTCCATACCTGACCAAATAGTCCAAACTAAAAATGCTCCGACTAGAGCTCCTAAATTATTTCCGCTCCCTCCAATTATCAGCATAACCCAAACTAGAAAAGTTGCCATAAGAGGCTCAGTGGCTTCCGGTCCAATAAATTTAAAATAATGTGCAGTTAATGCCCCACCCAAACCCATGAATGAGCAACCTAAAACAAAGGCCTGAATTCTAAATTTTTCAACATTTTTTCCTATTGCTTCTGCAGCTTTGTCATCATCTCTTATTGCCCTCATCACTCTCCCCCAAGGTGAGCGATGAGCCTTTTGAGAAATAAGATATACAATTACTAATATAAATATCACTATCACTAAAAATAGAATTTGAGACCAAGGTTGAGACAAACTCTCAAAAGGTCTTGGTATATTAGATATCCCTCTTGGACCATTAGTAGCCCATAATTCATTTTTAAGAACCAATCTAAAAATTTCTGCCAACCCAATCGTTGCAATCGCTAAATAATCAGATCGTAACCTAATACACAATTTACCAACAAAATAACCTACAAAACCACATACAATCATTGATAGTAAGAAACCAAAAAAAATCGGTAATTCATACCCCCCAATGTGCTGTTTTGATATTGGGGATGTGATTAACGCACTTGTATAAGCACCGATAGCAAAAAAACCAGCTATTCCTGCATTGAATAAACCAGTAAAACCCCATTGAATATTTAGACCAACTGTTAAAATTGAATAGATACCCCCCATAGTCAATAAGGCAATAAAATAAAGAAAATATCCAAGCCAAATGTCAGACATTTAGAACACCTTTCCTTTAAAAATACCATTTGGTCTCCATATCAATAGAAGAATCATTATTGCAAACGCTACTCCAGTTTTATAACCCGGCGATAACAATGGTTCACCTGTTCCTAACCAACTATAACTAGACAGTTCTTCTGCCATACCAATAATTATTCCGCCAACGATTGCCCCATAAGGACTGCCAATTCCCCCTAAAATTGCAGCTGCAAAAATTGGCAAAAGAAGATCCCAACCCATGTTTGTTTGAAGCTGAGTATCAATTCCTAGAAAAACGCCTGCACAAGCAGCTAAACTTCCTCCTAGAATCCATGTCCAAATAATTACCTTTTCAGTATTTATTCCAGTAATTTTAGCAAGGGGAGAATTATCGCTTACTGCGCGCATAGCCTTTCCAATTATTGTCTTTGATAAAAAAATATGAGTTGCAATAATGATTATAACCGTAAACATAACTATATAAATATGCTTTTCTGCTATAACAAAAATATTTAATAATTTTAAAGGTACACTAAATGTTCCCTCACTATATGATTCTATTTCCACACCCCAAATAAGTTGAACCGTAGCTCTTAACATTAAAGCTATACCAAAAGAAGAAATCACAAGAATTATAGTTGGACTTTGCCTTAATGGTCTGTAGAAAAATCTATCAATAATTATACATATAAAAATTGACATCAATATTGCAAAAGGGAGGGACAATAAACCACTAAAACCAAATGTAGAAGTAAAGAAAAAGGCAAAATACGCTCCAAGTGTTATCAAATCGCCATGGGCAAAATGAGCAAACCTAAGGATACCAAATAATAATGATACCCCCACAGCTCCAAGCGCATAAATACAACCTAGCACTAAACCAGGAATAAAATAATAATTTATAAATTCCATAAATTCACAATATAATAATTTAGTATATTTTTTTACTAAATGTATTATACTCATTTTTTATTTAAAAGATATATATCTACAAAGTATATTATAATTTAGATTTTTTTAAGATGAAAACACAATATATCGGAGAAAGCTCAGTAACCAAAATTGAGGAATATATTGATACATTAGATCCAAATTTTGTATTTAAAAATTTTAGTTCATCAATTATAGATGATAATAAAAAATGGTTATTTCCTAACTACATTGATAAAAATAGTTTACTGCTTTATTTCAGTTTTCACTCTTTTTTGATTGAGACTCCTAAACATCGGATACTAATAGATACCTGTATTGGTAATAATAAAATTAGACCTTTGCCTAACTGGAATATGCGAGATGGAAAATTTCTTAAGAATTTTGAAAAATTTAACTTAGATAGAAATGACATTGATTATGTTATGTGCACACACCTTCATGCTGACCATGTTGGTTGGAATACGATGCTTTCAAATGGAAAATGGGTCCCAACATTTCCAAAAGCTAAATATATTTTTTCTAAAAAAGACTACGACTTTTTTAATAATGTTAAGGAAGGAGAACAAGGGTATCTGAGTATGATTGATAGTGTCAGGCCTATCGTGGATCATGGCCAAGCTACATTGGTAGATGATAACTATACAATTGACAATTATATTGATTTAATTCCCACACCTGGTCATACACCTGGTCATATTTGTATAAAATTGAATTCTAAAGAGAAAAATGGGATATTTACCGGAGATCTAATTCATCATCCTATTCTAATAAGTGAGCCTTCAATAGAAACAAATTTTTGTTACGACCCTAAACTGGCTGTTATGGCTAGAAAAAAATTTATTGATAAAAATATAGATACTAATACAATCATCTTTCCTGCACATTTTTCTGGTTCTACAGCTGGATACATAAAATCTAGCACTTATGGGAATATTTTTAAATCAGCCAAATTATAGGAATCATTTAAAATTATGAAAAAAAATCTACTATATGATAAAAGAGTTAAGGCTCTGTATTCAATACTAACAGAAAAACTCCTATATCCAAAAAATAAAGTTCCTAAATCAATCGCGAATAAAACTTTGGAAGATATAAAAGAAAATATTTTACTCAATTCAATAATTAATCAAGAGGACCTAGAAAATAAAATTCTATCAATTCAGAAATCTCTTAAAAGTATGCTTTACATCGAGAATAACCAAGGATCATTTTTTAAATATAAAAAGGAAAACAAAAAGAAAATAAAAAGATTAGAGGGGCACCCAATTTCTGAAGGAATTTTTATTAATGTTTTGTTTAAGTCAGATGATATAATGATCTCAGAGATTATTAGAAAAAAATTATCAAAAGAACCTATGCACCAAAATCATGACCATAAAACTTTTTCTGTATTAACAAGTGGAAAACTAAAATTAATCATTGATGAAAATGAGTTTATTGCTGACCCTGGTGATGCATGGATTTATAAAGAAGAAGAACTACATTCAGTTGAAACTATATTAGACAGCACAGAAATTTCTATAAAATTTCCCCCAATCAAGACTTGGTAGTTTATTTCAAGTACTCAATATATTTAGCTATCCCTTCTTCTAATGAAGCAAATTTTTCATTATACCCAGCTTTATATAACTTCGTCATATTTGCTTCAGTAAAATATTGATACTGCTCCCTGATCTCAATAGGAGTATCAGCCCAATCTATAGTAAGTTTTTTCCCTATTGAAATACTTATACAGCGTGCTAGATCAATAAATTTTCTCGATTTTCCTGTTCCAACATTATATAAACCAGAAAAATTCTTCTTTTTTAAAATCCAATTTATTACATTGACACAATCATCAACAAAAATAAAATCCCTTAATTGTTCTCCATCTTTATATAATATATTATGTGATCTAAATAACTTTAATGAAATTCCTGAATTTATTTGCTTAATCATTTGGGATGCTACGCTGGCTTGTTTTGATTTATGAGCTTCATAAGGACCGTAAACGTTAAAAAATTTTAAACCAGCCCAACAATCTGGGAGTGAATTGTTCTCTAAAGAGCTTCTGAAAACTTTAATATCAAATAAATGTTTACTCCACCCGTATGGGTTCAAAGGTTTAAGCTTACAGAGTTGAGTAAGAGTTAGCTCATCTTCAAAACCATTTAAACCATCACCGTAAGTAGCTGCTGAAGAAGCATATATAAATTTAATATTATATTTTGCACAAAAATATAATAAATCTAATGAAAAATAGTAATTATTTTCTAAAATAATATCTAGATTTCTCTCTGTTGTATTAGATATAGCCCCTAAATGAATAACAGCTTCAATTTTATTTTTATTTTGCCCTAAGAAAACAAATAAATTTTTGGGTTCTACTGTTTTAATTTTATTTTTATGAAAATAACTTTCATTATATACTTTGTCACATAAGACAAGTTCTTTTTCGTTTTTTTTTAAAAGATTATGAGCTAAATTTGTCCCAATAAAACCAAGCCCTCCTGTAATAATAATCAATTTACTTTCCTAGTTTTATTTTCTGAATAATATTTGTAGAACTTTTACCTTTTTTAAAAGGAGTAAGAAGAACTTTACCACCATAACTCTCAACGAAATTTCTTCCAATTACAGAGTTTTTTGAATAATCAGATCCTTTAAAAATAAAATCGGGCTTGACCTTCTTAATAAGACTTAAAGGGTTTGACTCATTAAAAATTATTACAATGTCAACAAATTCTAGAGAACTAAGAATTTCAGATCTAAATTCTTGTTTGTTTATAGGCCTACCTGTGCCCTTTAATTTTTTTACTGATAAATCACTATTTATGCCAACTATTAGTTTATTGCAATTTCGTTTACAATATTTCAAAGATGAAAGATGACCTTCATGAATAAGGTCGAAAGCTCCATTAGTAAAACCAATAGATAATTTATTTTCCTTCCAGTTTTCAATAAGACTCAAAGCCTCTTCTATTTCTAAGATTCGTCTCTGATTATTTTTGCTTTCTCTCAAACCAATATAATTCTTTAACTCGGCTTTGCTCACAGTTGAAGTCCCAATTTTTCCTATTACAATACCAGCAGCATAGTTTGATATTTTAGCTGCATTAACTATATCCCGGCCAAAAGCAAGTTCGGTTGCAAGGACGGCTACAACAGTGTCTCCTGCACCTGATACATCAAAGATTTCCTTTGCTTCTGATGTAAGATTTACTACTTTTTTTGATGACTGAATTAAAGTCATTCCCTCTTCACTCCTGGTAATCAATACAGAATCAATTTTATTTTTAACCTGTATTTTTTTTGCAGCTCTATTAATTTCGTGATCATTTTTACAATTCATATTTGACGCTAAGGACAATTCTAATTTATTTGGAGTTATAACGCTACATCCAACATATTTACTGTAATCCCGACCGTTAGGATCAACAATAATTGGGATTTTATTTTTTTTTGCAAATGAAATTATTTTTTTTGTTAAATTTTTTGTAAGCGTTCCTTTACCATAATCTGAGAGAACAACAACATCAAATTTATGTATTTGTTTTTCAATATAATTAGCCACTTTATTAGAAATTGTTTTATCTATATCTTTAATATTTTCATTATCAACCCTGAGCAAATGCTGACCCCCAGCAACATAGCGAATTTTTGTTGTTGTTGATTTATTTTTATCAACAAATACTTTTATCTTTACGTTGCCAAGATTTCTTAAATGAGAATTAATAATTTGACCCTCTTCATCATTACCTATAGTAGATATAATTTCTGATGATGCTTCTAACGCACTTATATTTGCAACAACGTTTCCAGCTCCGCCTAATATAAATTTTTGGCTATCTATATTCAAAACTGGTATTGGCGCTTCTGGTGATACACGGTCAACACTTCCACTAATAAATTTATCGAGAATAATATCACCAATACACAAAATTCTTACTTTTTTTTCTGTCGAACTATTTACAATATAGTTTCTCTCACTTGTCATTTAAAAGCCTTGGTTAAGTTATGTTTGCTATTTCAATAAAATATTCTATTATATGTCAAACAAATTAAAAAATTTATTAAAAATATACTATATATTATAATTATATAATAATGAAAAAAAATTTTTGGGAAAAAAAGAAACTTAACGAGTTATCATTAAATGAGTGGGAATCTCTCTGCGACGGCTGTGGTAAATGCTGTTTACTTAAATTGGAAGATGAAGAAACTGGAAAAATTGAATTTACTAATGTTGGGTGTAAACTATTATCGTCTGATAATTGCAAATGTATAAAATACGATAAAAGACATAAAATCGTAGATGACTGCATTAAGTTAGAATATAAAAATATAAATAAAATAAAATGGTTGCCTAACAGTTGCTCATATAAATTACTTTATGAAGGGAAAAAACTTCCAGACTGGCATCATCTAATTACAAATGACCACAATACAATTCATACAACTGGAAATTCTATTCAGGGAAAATTCATATCTGAAAATGAAAATCTTGATTTAGAAGACTATATCATTGAATCGGTATAATTAATTTTCTAGAAAAAATCAATAGATGCACAATAAAGTGAAAATCTTACAAATTGAAAATAATTTTTACAAACTTCATATAAAGAGAAACAGTCTCGCAAAAAGAATTATCCTAAGAGTTTCTAATTCAAATTATGATATTCTACTTACCTTACCTAAATATGAGACTGAAAAAAATGGATTGAAATTTATAACAAAAAACAAAAATTGGATTTTAGAAGAAATAAAGAAATTACCACAAAGAGTATTTTTAGCTGATAAATCAATAATTCTGTACAAGGGCGAACCTCATCAAATAATATATTTAGGAGATAATAAAAATTTTATTTTTTCTACTAAAGGAAAAATTTTTATTTTTTGTAAAAAAAGTAAATTAGAACAAAACTTAAATTATTGGTTAAAAAATAAGGCTAAAGACGCTATTTTACGACAAATTAAATCGAAGATAAACCTTTTGGGGACAACTGCTAATAAAATTAGAATTAAAGATCTCAAAACTTGTTGGGGAAGTTGTTGTGAAAATGGAAATTTATCTTTCTCTTGGAGACTTATTCTTGCGCCTCCTGTTGTTTTAGAGTACATAGTTGTTCACGAACTGTGTCACCTGATAGAATTAAATCATAGCAAAAAATTTTGGGAACTACTTAATAACATCTTCCCTAATAAAGATTATTCCATAAAGTGGCTTAAAAAAAATGGATCCCTTCTGCATAACATAGGGTAATAAATTGGAATTTATTTATGAAAGCGAATACTATTGGCATAATTGCATTCTCAAGCCTTTTGATGGCGATAAGCCCATTTGCTACGGATACATTTGTACCTTCTCTTCCAACAATCAGTGATTCACTTGGGGTAAAACCATCTGTAGTTCAGATGACCCTAAGCGTTTATTTGTTTTCTTTTGCAGTCGGTCAGCTATTCTGGGGTCCATTAGCTGATGCTGTAGGAAGGAAGAAAACAATTTTGCTGGGTGCTGGTATTTTTTTATTAGGATCAGCAGGATGTTTTATATTCCAAGATATATCTTTAATTATTATTTTTAGAGGCATTCAGGGTTTTGGGGCATCTTTTGGTCAAATACTTGCCCGCGCAATAATTAGAGACCTTCATTCTCCTGAAAAAGGAACAAAAATTACCGCCTATAGCACCATGGCAATGGGAAGTGCGAGTATAATTGGCCCAAATATCGGAGCTCTTTTAACATATTATTATTCTTGGAAATTAATATTCCTTGTTGTATTCATTTATGGGTTAATCATTATATTTATAACATTTTTTAATTTTAAAGAAACAAGCATATACTCTAATAAATCTTCTTTTAGGCTAAAAGAAATCATTAAAAATTTTCGAATGTTAATATCTGATCGTAATTTCTGTTGTTATACTATATCTCTTACATTAGTTTTTGGTTGTATTTTTGCCTTCATTTCTAGCGGGCCTTTTGTTGCTTCAGAAGTTTACAAAATTGATACTTCAAAATTAGGTCTTGTTTTTACTCCATTAGCATTAGCTTTTATTCTATTCTCAGCAATTACAAGTAAATTAGTTTCAAAAAATAATGATTCGAAATTATTCTTTTTAGGTTTAATCATTGCATTTTTCGGAGGAGTTGCAATTTTTACTGGCTCTCTTCTGTATCCAAATATATTTACTATGCTTTTTGGCGCAATGATAATAGCTGCAAGTATGGGAATGGTTGTACCAATAGGTTTTAGTTTAGCTATTGCAAATCATCCAATGATAGCTGGAACAGCATCAACTTTTTTAGGTTTTATTCAGTCCTCTTTTTCAGCATTTTTTGGTTTTATAACAGTTATTTTATATAATAAAACGGCAATTCCTATGTCTACAATTATGCTTATACTAACCAGCTTAGCACTAATTACATTCATCCTGTATAAAAATAAAAGTAGTAAAAGTAAATAATAGAGAATCTAAGTATCTAGATTCACGACGCTCAATGCTCTATCCTGAATAAACTCTCTCCTTGGAGCGACCTTGTCACCCATTAAAGTATCAAATACATTATTAGCACTATCAATTCTGGAAATTTTTACCTGAAGCAAACTTCTAACACTAGGGTCAAGTGTAGTTTCCCATAATTGATCAGGGTTCATTTCACCTAAACCTTTATACCTTTGAACTGAAAGACCTTTTTTACCAAAAGAAAAAATTGAGTCTAACAATTGAGAAGGAGATCTAATGATATGTTCTACATCTTTTCTCTTTAATACAGCTCTCTTCAAATATGTTTTTTGAAGATTATTTGCATGTTCATCAAGGCGCCTGGCGTCCAATGATTGAATAAGAGGACCATCTATTGAATATGACTCTACAACCCCTCTCAAATCTCTTTTGAAACTTAAGCCTCCATCATCCATGGGCTTTCCTTCCCATCCATTTTCAACTTCTTGTGATAATTGATCAAGGCGATTAGCCACGTACTTTGCTACTTCAGAGGCCTTCTTAGGATCTTTTAAAACTTCCGGATTTAAAGCACCAGCTATGGCTGTTTGTTCAACAATATTTTTATCATATTTATCTGATATTCTATCAATTATAGAATTACATTCTTTAGCTTCATGTACCAATTTAGCAAGATCATCTCCAGCTATTTGTTCTCCTGAAAAAAGGGTTAACACACAATCACTAATTCCTTCACTTATCAAATAGTCATTCATTTCAATTTCATCTTTTATATAACTTATCGATTTTCCCTGGGTAATTTTATATAGGGGTGGTTGTGCAATATATAAATAACCAGCGTCAATTATTTCAGGCATTTTTCTGTAGAAAAAAGTTAATAAAAGTGTCCTAATATGTGATCCATCAACATCAGCATCGGTCATAATAACAATTTTATGATATCTAGTTTTTGACAAATCAAAATCATCTTTAAAACCCGAACCTAAAGCAGTAATTAATGTACCAATTTCAGTGGAACTTATAACTTTGTTTTCACCCGCTCTCTCAACATTGAGTATCTTACCTTTCAAAGGAAGAACTGCTTGAAATTTTCTGTCTCTGGCTTGTTTTGCAGAACCGCCTGCAGAGTCTCCTTCTACAAGGAATAACTCAGACCTTGTCGCATCTTTTTCTTGGCAGTCAGCTAATTTTCCTGGTAAATTAGAAATATCTAAGGCGCCTTTTCTCCTTGTTAATTCCCTTGCTTTTCTTGCCGCTTCTCTTGCTAGTGCTGCTTCTACAACTTTATTTATAACTACTTTAACGTCAGACGGATGTTCTTCAAACCACTGAACGAGTTTTTCATTCACTAAGCTTTCAACTATGGTTCGCACTTCAGAGGATACCAGCTTATCTTTTGTTTGAGATGAAAATTTAGGATCAGGAACTTTAACTGATAGAACACATGTTAAGCCTTCCCTTGCATCATCTCCAGATAAGGATAATTTTTGTTTAGGAGAACTCTTTGAAAAGTTATTAATTGTTCTCGTAAGACCACTTCTAAAACCTGCCAGATGAGTTCCACCATCTCTTTGCGGTATATTATTTGTAAAACATAAAACGTTTTCATGATAACTATCATTCCATTGCAGAGCTAGCTCTACATTAACTCCTTCTTTTTCTCCTGAAATAACTATTGTGGGATGAAGTTGTTGTTTATTTTTATCTAAGTGTTCAACAAAAGCTGCAACACCTCCGTCGTAGTGCATAGATATTTCATTTACATCCACACCTCTTAAGTCTTTCAAAATAATTTTTACACCAGAATTTAAAAAAGCAAGCTCCCTCATTCTATGTTCGATAGTATTAAAATTAAATTCAGTTATAGAAAAAATCTTTTTGGAAGGAAGAAAACTTATTTTTGTTCCAGTTTTCAACGATTCTCCTTTTTGTTTCAATATTTCTTCAGGTTCACCGTTGGAGTATGACTGAAAGTATTCGTTACCTTCTCGATGAATCTCAACTAAAAGTTTATGTGATAAAGCATTTACAACTGAAACCCCAACACCATGTAATCCACCAGATACCTTGTAAGAATTTTCGTCAAACTTTCCACCTGCATGCAATTGGGTAAGTATTACCTGAGCAGCTGATACACCTTCCTCTTCGTGAATATCAGTTGGGATGCCTCTTCCATTATCTTCTACTGTCACAGAACCATCTGGATTAAGTGATACGTTAATTTCATCGCAGTAACCAGCTAAAGCTTCATCTATGGCATTATCAACTACTTCGTAAACCATATGATGCAAACCTGACCCATCATCAGTATCACCAATATACATTCCAGGTCTTTTTCTTACAGCATCAAGTCCTCTAAGAACTTTTATTGATTCAGCACCATAATCATTTTTATTATTCAGTTGATTTTCTTTTTTCATAATCTTCCCTTAAAATTATCTTAATCATACAGTATGAATGTTATCGTCTGCAACTTGCATAAGCTGATAATTAGAAATCATTCCCTTAAGAAGGCTTGTATCAGTAGTTGTAACCCAAAGTTGGGCATTTATATCTTCAAGTTCTGAAAATAGACCTTTTAAATGCGAATCATCTAGATGAGCGGCTATATCATCAAAAAGCAAAATAGGAGGCACTCCATTCTTATCAAGTAACATTCTTATTTGACCTAGAATGACTCCAATTAATAAAGATTTTTGTTCCCCCGTGGAACATTTTTGGGCGATCAAGCTCTTTCTTTTATATATAGTAATAAAATCTGAACGATGCGGACCCAATTTTGTTCTACCAGATTGTGAGTCAATGTATCGACTTTTTTTAATTTCTTCTAAGAACTTCATTTCTACTATGTCAAAAGGCATTTTTTTCAACCAACCTTCAACTGTGCCTTCAATTTTTACTTCAGCAGGCGGGAAAGGCCCTAATACTGACACCAATTTTTCATTCAAAATATTGATATATTCATTTCTAGCTGCACATATAGCCACCCCTGAATTTGCAAGAGACTTCTCCACAACATCCAACCATCTATTATTAGTAATCTTCTCTTTGAGGATCTTTGACCTTTCTCTCAAAGACTTTTCATATATATTTAATTGTTTTATATGGTTAGGCTCGAAATTAAATACTAATCTATCAAAAAATTTTCTCCTTTTAGAAGCATCTGCAACAAACAAATTATCCATTTGAGGGGTAATCCATATTATGGATATAATACTTGATAAAAATGAGACAGGTTTTATTTGATTATCAACTTTTACAACTCTTCCATTTTTATTTGTCTTTTTTTCAACCGTTCCAGTACCTATACCAAAATTTGTTTTATTTTTGTTACACTCAACCTTAGCATTAATAGCCCATCCTTCATTCCCATTATTATTATTAGCTTCCTCATATTTTACACTTCTAAGACCCCTACCCGGGGCTAAAAATGATATAGCCTCAAGGATATTTGTTTTCCCAGAACCATTATCTCCAATAAAAATTATCGGAGACTTAAATACTTTTATTTTTATATTTTTATAATTCCTAAAATTACTCAAAGTTAACTGAGTAATTTTTATTGAAGGAGAGTTATATTCATTGTCCAAAGTTAGTTTTTTTGCCCTAAATATTTATACTCTCATCGGCATTAAAACAAACAAAGAGCTTAAATCTTTATCATCTTTAATTATTGCAGGTGAAACAGAATCAGAAAGTGAGAAGTTAATCATCTCACCTTCAATATGTTGTGTAATATCAAGAAGATATTTCGAGTTAAAACCTATTTCAACTGAATCTGCTTCATAATCAATAGATAATTCTTCATAGGCACTAGCAGCATCCGCACTATTAGCAGATATTTTCATTACACTTCCTTCAATAGCTAATTTTATAGCTCTAGATTTTTCAGTCGAAATTGTGGAAACTCTGTCAACAGCTGAAACAAAATCAAGCCTATTCACTTTCATTAATTTATTATTTTGCTCTGGTATTACTCTTTGGTAATCAGGAAAAGTCCCATCAATCAATTTTGTTGTTATTGTTGTGCTACCTACTTGAAATCTCATTTGGGTCTCTGATAGAGCAACATTAATATTTTCTTCTGCTTGATCTAGCAATCTCCTTAATTCACCAACCGCTTTTCTAGGAACAATAATACTAGGTATCTTTTTTGCCCCATCTGGCAGGGCGCAATCCGTGTATGCGAGCCTATGACCATCTGTTGCAACACTTCTAAGAACAGGAGCTTCCGAGCTTTCAGGTCTATGAAAAAAAACACCGTTAAGATAGTATCTTGTTTCTTCTGTAGAGATTGCAAACCTGGTCTTATCTAATAGTTTTTTTAAATCTTTAGATGAAATTTCAAAATTATTTGGCAAACTTTCATTTGACACAACAGGAAACTCTTCACGAGAAAGAGAAGGCAATGAAAATTTTGATCTCCCAGATTTTATGCCTAGTTGTGACTTATCATCGTCAGTGTACAACTCAACTTGAGCCCCATCAGGGAGTTTGCGAACAATTTCATAAAGCAAATGAGCTGATGTGGTAGTTGCGCCTTCTGTAATTATCTCGGCTGAAATAACCTCAACCATAGACAAGTCTAAATCAGTAGCGGTGAGATACAAATTTGAATTTTCACAAGAAATCAGAATATTTGATAGTATAGGTATTGTGTTTTTCTTTTCTACAGCATTCTGTATACGCGATATTGCTGAATATAGGTGCGTTCTTTCTATTTTAAACTTCATTAATTTGATTTTATCCTCTAATTTTCAATAAATACATATAGATTAAATATAGCATCAAAAACAACTTTATGGAAAAAAAAAATATAATTAGAAATTTATTAGTTCTAAGGGTTAGGTTTGTAACATTCTTTTAAGAAGGTCAACATCTTCACCCAAGTTTGTGTCAGTTTGCCTCAATTCATCTATACGTTTAACTGCATGCATAACAGTAGTGTGATCTCTACCACCAAATTGTTTGCCTATTTCTGGTAAAGATCTTGCTGTTAACTGTTTAGCTAAATACATGGCAACTTGCCTGGGCCTTGCAACTGACCTAGCCCTTCTTGCTGAGTGCATTTCAGCAATTCTTATATTATAGTGTTCCGCAACTCTTTTTTGTATATCCTCAATAGTAATTCTCCTATCATTGGCTCTTAAAAGGTCCCTTAAGACTTCTTGAGTGGTGTCAAGGGTGATTGGCCTCCCAACTAGATTTGAATATGCTAGAACCCTTGTTAAAGCCCCCTCCAACTCTCGAACGTTTGATGTAATTCTATGAGCAAGAAATTCAATAACCTGAACAGGTACATTTTTAGCAGATAATTGATGAAGTTTGGATTGAAGTATACCTACTCTTAATTCGTAGTCTGTTTGATGTATATCTGCTACCAATCCATGCCCTAACCTAGACCTCATTCTCTCTTCCATTCCATCAAGGTTAGAAGGAGATCTATCCCCTGATATAATAACCTGACGATTTTGATCTACTAACGCGTTGAAAGTATGAAAAAATTCTTCTTGAGTTGAT
>MDSV01166526.1_pt1 | contig 23232 bp, 25 predicted proteins | sample 810851 | NCBI WGS metagenome assembly MDSV01 (sample SAMN05326640, study PRJNA326480) | marine metagenome | isolation source: seawater | place: Atlantic Ocean: North East | collected 2012 | reverse complement strand
TGGGATTGTGGTGGATTTACCTGGGCCGAAAATTCGTTGCGCGCCTTTCAACGAGGGGGGTGTCGAACTTATCGAGGACACTCAGGTATCTCTCGGCGTCGAGGGCTCAGACAGTTCGAGTGATTTTATAAACGTCGACTATCCGAACTTGCTGCAAGATGTCCAACTCGGCGACAGCCTGTCATTCGGTGATGGCCAAGTCGTAGTCAAAGTAGAAGAAAGTGAAGGTGATCGCCTAAAGGCTCGCGTGGTTCATGGAGGACGACTCGAGGGGCGTCCTGGTATTCATATTCCGTCGGACCGCCTCCGGCTCAGTTCCCCAACTGATCATGATTTAACCCTCCTGGACACCTTTGTTGAGCTGGGTACGGACATGGTGGCTCTATCCTTTGTGCGTTCAGCCCACGACATCAGGCGGTTAGGTGTGGAACCAGCCCCGCGTGGGCCAATGATTATCGCAAAGATCGAAACAAAAGCCGCGGTGTCGAACCTGGAGGGCATCATTGAGGCATCAGGGGCAGTGATGGTCGCAAGAGGAGATTTGGGGACCGAGGAAGATATAGAAGAATTGCCGCACCTCCAAAAACACATCATCCAAGAATGTATTGCTCTTGGACGACCAGCAATCACCGCGACTCAGATGCTTGAGTCGATGGTCTCGGCGCCTACTCCAACTCGTGCTGAAGCTTCAGATATAGCAAACGCAGTGTTCGACGGGACATCTGCTGTCATGCTGAGTGGAGAGACGGCGATCGGGCGGGACCCTATCAATGCCGTTCGAACCATGGCCAGAATAACTGCCCGGGCTGATGAGAAATTTAGTTATGAGAGTTGGTCTGAACACATTCAGGCGATCCGTAGGGAATCGAAATCTGACGCTGCCTATTTACGCGTGACTGATGCTCTCACCATGGCTGCAGCGCGCACAGCCACTGACACTGATGCGGAGGCGATCATTTGTTTGAGTCGTTCAGGTTTCACTGTTCGAAGTGTCGCCCGATTCAGGCCGACAGTCCCACTCTTCGGAATGACTTTCGATGACCGCACTGCTAACCAGCTTTCACTGTCATGGGGGACACGACCATTGATTTTCAACGAACAGGCAACGCCAGCGGCAACTGCCGAAGAGGCGGTGGCCACAGCGGCTCGAGTGGGAGTGGTTCGTAGTGGGGACACGGTGGTCGTTGTGTCCGGCTCAAGTGCCGCAACCCACGCGACTGACACCCTCAGGGTGCTGCGAGTTCCCTGATCAGTGACAGGGTTTCAGGAAAATAAGAATGGATTAGCTATTTATCGCGGCCCTTCTATCAACACGCCGCTGCAGGTCGTGATGATCCACGGAGCGGTCGACCGAGCAGCTGGAATGATTCGGGTCGCCAGAAAAATTAGAGAGTGCGATGTGGTCCGATATGACCGGCGAGGATATGGACGCTCAGAACTTTCGGGGATTCCCTGCACCTTCGATCAACACGTCGACGATCTCGAGGTCGTAGTCGGAGACAGACCCACAGTGCTCTTCGGTCACAGCTACGGAGGAAGTGTCGCCCTTGCTGCCGCGAGTCGATCCAATCCCGCGATACGCGCAGCAATTTCTTATGAAGCTCCCCGTGGTTGGGAATCGTGGTGGCCTTCGCCGCCCGGAGCTGAGATTGATCCGGGCGATGCAGCCGAACACTTCGTCAAACGGATGATTGGAGAGGGTCGCTGGCGAGACTTGCCGGCAAACACCCACTTGAAACTGCGAAACCTCGGAACGTTAATGGTTCACGAGCTGAACACCCAAATAAGTCAGCAGTATCGAATAGCGGACGTCCAGGTCCCGCTAATTCTTGCGGTGGGCGAATTATCTGGTGCGCACGCGCAAAGAGCAGCCACAGTCTTCGCCGATGAAGGGCCACGAGCCAGCGTGGTGCAAATTCCGGGGGCCAAACATGACGCCCCAATGTCGCATTCTCGAGAGGTTGCGAAACTCGTAGCGGACGTCCTTGAATTGGCGTCCAAGCCAAATTAAGGCAACGGAGGTAAAGTCAGCACATGCCGGAACAGCCAATTCACCTGACGACAGGTGGCCTGCCAGAAACAGTCATCCCTCAATACGAAGCGGAGGCTGTGTCCGCTTTGGAAGAGGCGCTCAGGGCCTCAGATTCGGACAAGAAGAAGATGGCTGCCGCCGTCGCTGGCCGATGGCCGCGTTATCTGGACGCCTGGGTTGCTCTGGGTAATCTGAGTGAAGATCCCACCGAGGCTTACGCCTACTTCAGAGTCGGCTATCACCGAGGGCTAGACACGCTGCGTGCATCGGGTTGGCGAGGGAGCGGTTACGTGAGGTGGAGCGAACACACCAATAACGGTTTCTTGAGAGCATTGCTCGGCTTACATCGATGTGCGGTGGCGATCAATGAACTTGATGAGGCCGAGAGGTGTGCTCAGTTCCTAATGCAGCTGGATCCGTCCGGAGTGCCAGACTCGGAATGAAAATTACTGGCGCTGTACTTTGCGGCGGCGCATCGACGCGCATGCACCAGGACAAAGCATCTTTGGTGCTAGCTGGCCGTCCGATGGCCGAATGGGTTGCCGACGCCATGGGCCAGGCTGGAGTGGAGCCGGTGCTTGCGCTTGGAGGCCAGGACGGAGTGAAGCTGCCGATTTTACCTGACGTGATCGGTGGCCAAGGTCCTCTGCATGTTCTAATCAGCGCGATAGAACGGTTAGGTGACATCTTGGTTTGCCCATGTGACGTGCCTCTTGTATCTGCAAAACTATTCCGAACAATAGTGAGCGCTGGGGTGAGGACCGACAAACCAGTTGTCTTAGCTAAATGCGTCCGATTGCAACCACTGATCGGCCTTTATAAAGAGTCATCAATTGGTCTACTTAAGGCCGGTTATGAAGCCGGACAGCGTGGGCCCAAGCTTGTGCTGAAGGATGCCGATGTTGAGGTGGTCGACGCCTCCGCAGAAGAGACGCAGAATATAAACACCCCAACACAATTCGAAGCCTTAGTTGACGACTTAACGATCAAGAATCGCGGAAGCTAGATGTATCCTCTGAATGGGAGGTCGATATATGAACGTTCCCGAAATTTCAGTTGACGAGTTGGAAGGCCAGATTGCCAACAGCGCTGTGGTCATAGACGTTCGAGAACAGGCCGAATGGGATGAGGGTCGTGTTGTAGGCAGTCGACTCATGCCCCTGGGTGAGGTCGTTGCTCGCCTAGATGAAATTCCAACCGACGGGCCCGTTTACGTTATTTGCCGAAGTGGAGTTAGAAGTGCCGAAGCATGTGGGTACCTGCGTACTCAGGGCATCGATGCGTTCAACGTCACTGGGGGCGTCCTTGCTTGGCTTGATTCGGAACGCACCGTTGAGTCTGGAGCTAGGTGACTCGCTCGCGCCGATTAACGCCAACCGTCGAATCAGACGATGGTCTTGCTGGAGAAAATGAGGACGTTGCCTACTCTTGGGTGGAAACGCAAGATGCTCTGGCTGAAGTTGTCACGAAAGCGCTCGAAGTCAACCGCGTAGCTCTTGATACTGAATTCCATCGGGAGCGAACCTATTGGCCGAAGGTGGCGTTGCTCCAAGTGAAGGTAGATACCGAAACTTTTCTCGTTGACCCTCTCGCAGTGGATTTGGCGCCGTTAGCTGAAGTCTTAGATAGTGATGTTGTCTTCGTTATGCATGCCGCCTCCCAAGACATCGAAGTGCTGGAGCGTGCATGTGGCATCGGACCGCGGCGTTTATTCGACACGCAGGTGGCAGCAGGTTTCACCGGCATGAGCACACCATCCCTATCGGCGCTAGTAGAGAGATACGTAGGACTGCGGTTACCCAAAGGCGATCGGTTAACTGATTGGTTTGAACGGCCACTTCGAAGGAACCAACGGGATTACGCGGCAAATGATGTGAAATATCTGTTCGAGGTACATGACCGGCTCGTCTTCGACCTCAAAGAGGCTGGACGTTTGGACTGGGCTCTGACTGAATGCGAAATATTGCACCAAAAGTCAAAGCCGAATCTGTCCCCCGGGCTTGCATGGACGCGGATTAAGGAGGCACGGCATTTGCGCGGAAAGCCGCGTTGTGTGGCATCAGTCTTAGCTGAATGGAGAGAAATTACAGCTCAGCGCAAAGATGTTCCCATTCGGTTCGTGTTGTCTGACTTAGCGCTGGTTGGAATAGCGCAACGTGCTCCGACAACCGTCACCGAACTCAAAGCTATTCGCGGCCTTGATGGGCGTTCTTTGAAAGAGGCAGCCGGACAAGAGATCTTAAGTTTGGTGTCGGAGGGAATGCGAATGACGGCCGACGAAGTGGCGACTTTAGATGTTGATGAAGGTCCTCAACTGGGCAACGAAATGAGGGCCGCAGTGACACTTGTGTCGGCCTGGATTTCACAAGTTGCAAAGGATGAAGCTCTTGACCCTGCGTTGTTAGCCACTAGGTCCGATATCAACGACCTGCTTCGAGGAGCTAAAAGCCCTCGTCTAGGCACTGGTTGGAGGTCCGACCTTGTTGGGAGCAGGATCGCGGATTTAGTGGAAGGACGCGCCTCTTTAGCATTCGACAGCGACGGAGGTCTGGTTCTCGAACCCCGTTCGGCCTCTGTCACGGAAAATAAAGCGAATTTCGATGGGTAACGACCCAATTTTTGTTCAAAATATCTGCTAGAAAAGAAGTGACTCCTGTGCGTTGTTTCACTTTGTGGCTAGTAGGGAGTCGCGGGTAGACGGTTTGGAGACGAGGAGCCATCCGTGAAGAAGGGTCGTCATCGCCGGTACGAAGAGGCGCGTAAATTCCAGAGAGAAAATGCTGCCGCATTTTCGGTTGAAGATTTCGAATTCGATGAACCTGACTTGTTCTCGAAGGAAGAAGATGACGCGCCCGACGATCAATACGGTGACCTCGCCGATAAGTACGATGACGACTATTCTGATCTTGCAGACAAGTACGCAGATTTGGATGAGAACGAAGAGGAAAAGCCCTAACGATTCGGGACTAGGTGCGTCTCACTGTCGGGTGAGGGAGAAAAACAGCTTCTGAGTTTCGGCGATCCAGTTCTGTTCGAAGCCACCCATACACCGTCGCGCCGCAAATTGTCGTCAGTTCATCCTCCATCTGCTCATATACCGGTGTTGCCCCAACGTGTGCTTGTGAGTCAGAAGTGCACCACCACCAGATATCAGTTTCTTCTCCACCCCAATCACGTTTTTCCCACTCGCGCACCATTGTGTATATATGGCCGGTCACCGTTTCGTGGTCTTCTCTGCGAACAGGAGCCTGCCAGCAGATTTCCGGCTTGCGCTCCATCGGTTGCGTTCCCGTTGCGAGAGCTAGGTGATGGAATGCGCAACCGGCACCGTTGAGGTGCTCGGGCCGATTTTGGAAGATGCAAGCCCCATCAACCACCCGGGTCCTCCACCAACCCTCATCGTCTTGCCATAAGGACCCACCGAGGCTCGCTGCGGTGTCGTGGTGTTGCCAGAGTTCTGGAGTGAGGTGTTTGGTTTGCTCCTGAACGTGTTCTAGGTCCTTATCATCTGAAATATAGGCCCCGTGTGTGCAACACCCAAGCTGCTCTTCTGGCGCTGGTTCGGATGCAACTCCCGGGCAGCCCGCCCCGTAGATGCATGTCCAAGCGCTCGCCAAGAAGGTTATATCGAAGAGCCAAGTCCTGTGTTCGCTCGGATCTTCGAAAGATAACCATTCTCGATCTGGATTAGATGACGCTAAGGGCTTCGTCACACCTCCATCCTACGATACGTTCGTCATCGTGCAGACGTCTCCTCATGCGAACATCCTCGATGATTTACGAACCGTTTTAGGTGACCGAGCTCGGGATGGTGATTTTGAATTAGGTCTATACGGCAAGGATGGCTCGGTCCTGCAAGGCCAAGCATCAATCGTTTGCTTACCTGTCGCTACGGCGGAGGTACGCCAGATTGTGGAGATCTGCCGAAAACATGACCGACCATTCTTAGCTAGAGGTTCGGGCACTGGTCTGGCAGGTGGTGCGGTGCCAGTAGGGGATCCGGTCATAATTGCTACGGCCAAGATGAACCAGATCATCGAAGTCGATCTTGAGAATCGTATTGCGTGGGTTGAACCAGGCGTTCTTAATCTAGATTTGACTAAGGAACTAACTCCGAGGGGCTTCCACTTCGCACCAGACCCCTCCAGTCAGCAGGTTTGTTCTATTGGGGGAAATGTCGCCAACAACAGTGGGGGACCGCACTGCCTCGCCTATGGGGTAACTAGCGCTCACGTCGCGGCGATCGAAGTGGTCTTGCCAGATGGAAGTGTGACGGTTCTAGGTGATTTGTCGGCAGAACCGCCTGGGTACGACCTTCGCGGACTTTTCGTTGGGTCGGAAGGCACGATGGGCGTTGCTACTAAAGTCGCCGTTCGTCTAACTCCAAACCCACCAGCTATCCGAACTCTTCTTCTTGACTTTCCTGATGTGCGAGATGGAGCCGCCACAGTTTCCGCGATCATCGCGGCCGGCTTGATACCAGCAGCTCTGGAAATGATGGATAAGCGGGCCATAGAAATTGTCGAAGCATTCGTCAATGCCGGATACCCGACAGAAGCTGATGCTGTCTTGTTAGTCGAACTTGATGGATTACCCGGCGGAGTTGAACACGGAGTTGAGGTCGTACGTTCAGTCGCGGAACGACACCAGGTTGGAAATATCCGAATAGCGGCCGATAACGAAGAGCGTGAGTTGTTGTGGAAGGGACGAAAGAATGCGTTCGGTGCGGTAGCCCGGATCAAACCCGACTACTACCTCCACGACACCGTCGTACCACGCGGAAAATTGGTGGAAGTTCTAGACAAGGTTTACAAAATCGCTGATGCCTACGACCTCATCGCAGTAAACGTTTTCCACGCCGGAGACGGAAACCTTCACCCCATTTTGGCGTATGACAGTGGTGAGAAAGGTGTGTTGGAACGGGTGCACGCCGCTGGACGCGCAATTATTACCGCCTCAATTGAGGCAGGCGGAGTACTCAGTGGGGAACATGGAATCGGACTCGAGAAGCGCGACTACATGGGCATGCTATTCAGCGCACACGACATGGCGACTCAGGACATGGTTCGCGAGGCATTTGACCCACAGGGCTTCGCGAACCCATTAAAGGTCTTGCCGTCCGGATCGCGGTGCAGTGATTCCTTTGGTCAGCATGTGCCAGACGGAGCCTGGGTGTGAGTTCTCTTCATGCTGTACCGGAGGAGGTGCACAAATTCTCGGCTGAAGTAGGTACTAGTGACCCGATAACAGTGGTTGGCGGCAGAACCCAGTGGAACGTTGGCGGTACCCCTGATGGTTCGGCCCGAGAAGTAACCGCGCCAAGCGGTATTTGGTCTCACGAGCCCGAGGAAATGACAGTTCGATGTGGAGCCGGAACTACATTGCGCGAGCTATCGGAGCAGCTCGCGCAACATGGGCAGATGGTGCCGTTCGACATGCCCCCCAACGCGACGGTGGGTGGGGCTCTTTCCGTAGGTAGAAGCGGGATACGACGCCTCAGGTACGGCCATATGCGTGATCTAGTGCTTCAAATTCGACATATCGATTGCAACGGCAAAATTGTGACCTCAGGGGGTCCGACCGTAAAGAACGTGTCTGGTTACGACTTGTGTCGGCTCATGGTGGGTTCTTTAGGCAAATTAGGTTGCTTAGCTGAAGTGATCCTTCGTTGCCTACCTAAGCCCCAGGCCACAAGATGGCTAACGGGGGTTATCGACCCTTTCGAGGTCTATGCGCGCTTGTATCGACCATCGTCGATTCTCTGGAACGGGGAGCAGGTGTGGGTGTGTCTCGAGGGCGTCTCATCGGATGTCGAGGCTGAAGCTGCACTACTTGACCTCACTGAAGTAGAAGGCCCACCTCCGTTGCCAAGCGATGGTCGCTTCTCTGTCGAACCAAAAGCACTGAGAAACCTCTCCGTTGATGACACAAATTGGATCGCTGAAATTGGCGTTGGGATTGTCCACAGCGATAGACCAAGCAAGGCCCACAAGATATCCGAAACTAACGAATCACTCATGCGTGAGCTCGAACGTAGATTGGATCCGAACGGACGTTTGAACCCGGGTCGTCAGGTGGTGCCACTGTGAAAAAGGTAGAAATTAATCTCGGCATTCCACACGATGACCTCGTGTCATGCGTTTCCTGCGGATTGTGTCTTCCGCACTGTCCGACGTATCGCGTGACTCAAGAAGAGTCTGCGTCACCGCGCGGGCGGATCGCTCTAATGAAACATGCTGAAAGCACTGGTTTCATCGACGAAGAATTCGTGGAATTCATGGACGCCTGCATTCAATGTCGCGGATGCGAAACAGCATGTCCAGCTGGTGTGGAATTTGGATCGATGATGGAGACGACCCGAGAAGCGTTGGCGACGCAAACCTCTTACCAGCCTTGGTGGCGACGGCTCGGGTACGGCATATTGGGTCGGCCCACCGTCCTAGCGTTCGTTTCCAGGGTTCTTGCTCTCTTGCAATGGATCAAAGTGGTGCCGAAGAAACTGGGGCTTCCTCGGATACCCGTTATTCAGCGTCCGCTGGTAGCAAGTGGCACTGACGTGTGGCTGTTCACTGGTTGCATCATGGATGCCTGGATGCGGGACACTCACCGAGCGGTCCAACGTGTCGTCGAAGCAACTGGGGCTGGTGTCCAATTTCCAAATAAAGCGGCGGCCTGTTGTGGGGCTTTGCACGTCCATGCTGGGCTCGGTGAAGATGCTCGTCTCCTCGCAGAAAGAACGATGACCGCATTTCCAGGCGATGCACCAATTCTTGTTGATTCCGCTGGTTGTGGTGCTCAACTCAAAGAGTACGGTCACTTACTGGGGACAGAACTAGCTGAGAAATTTTCCACTCGGGTCTTCGATGTCCATGAGTGGTTAGCAGAGCGGCTCGACGAACTACCTGAGATCCAGGAGGCAAGTGGGCGGGTCGCCGTCCAGGATCCATGTCATTTGCGACACGTCCAAAAATCTCACCACGCGGTTTACCAAGTGTTGGGCCGCTATGTGGAGCCAGTTGGCTTAGACGATGAGGGCTTATGTTGTGGGGCTGGAGGGGCATATTCTGCTTTCCATCAGGAGACCGCTTCGCAGGTGCGAGATAGAAAAATTGAATCGATAAGGCGCGCCGGGGCGCCGGAAGTCGCGAGCGCTAACCCAGGGTGTCTTTTGCACCTCCGCGCAGCTGGCGTTGAGGTCAGACATCCTTTAGAGATAATCGACTCCATTATGACGAAAGGTGGTTGATGTGCAGGAGCGTCTGGAAGACATTCGTACCCGTTTGGTTTCGATCTCAGAAGAGCTCGGTGACCTTGGGATCGCTGCGTTACAAACAGCTATCGATGAAGACGGAGTAAACGCGAAACGACCAGAGTCAGAAAAACGGCTTTCGAGAGCACGGAGGGCAATTGACAAGGCTGCTGCAATTATTGGCCAAACACCCGAATCAACAACGCTCTAAGCCAAAGACTGATTGGCGTCCTTCGGATCCTTACAGCGCAAACTAAATCTGATCGCCGAGTGCAGCGACGGGAATTAATTTTTTGTCGGTTGGGTTATCGGCAGTGATTGTGGTGGTTTTGACGACGGCTGGTCGACCATCTGCTTCACCATATGACGTTGTTCGCTGTCGAATCGTTCGGCCAAGCGGTTGAACGAGCTTTCGAAAATCTTCCTCGATTAAGCCTTGACCGTGCTGTGCTCCAGCAGCGCGGCTGATGTTTTCATCCATGAGCGTCCCGCCCAAGTCATTGGCTCCGGCTTTCAAGATCTGTTGAGCACCTTCAATGCCGATCTTGACCCAGGAAACTTGAATATTGTCGATCAGCCCGTGGTAGGCAATTCTGCCGACGCTATGCATCAACAGGGTTTCTCTGAAGGTCGGTCCTCGTCTCGCCTGCCGTTGGAGATAGATAGGACTGGCCATATGCACAAAGGGTAAAGGGACCCATTCGGTGAAGCCGCCGGTGCGTTTTTGGAGTGCCCTTGTTTTGACGATGTGATTTGCCCAGTGGCGTGGTTCTTCTATGGACCCAAACATGATTGTGATATTTGAGTGGAGCCCCACAGCGTGGGCTGCCTCATGACAGTCCAGCCATTCGTCGGTCGAAATTTTGTCCGGACAGAGGATTTGGCGCACCTCTTCATCAAGGATCTCGGCTGCCGTTCCGGGAAGGGACTTGAGTCCAGCCGCCTTAAGTCGAGTCAGGTACTCGGCCAACGATTCACCTAACCTCTTGGCGCCTTCGATCACCTCGAGCGCTGTGAACCCGTGAAGGTGCATGTCCGGAACGACGTCATGGATGGCTTCACAGACGTCGATGTAGTAATCACCGTCGAAACTCGGATGGATACCTCCCTGCAGAGTCACCTCGGTAGCTCCAAGTTGAGCAGCTTCGATGACTCTTTCTTGGATATCTCCGAGCGTAAGCATGTAGGGAGTCCCTCGGAGGTTTAAGGAGAGTGGTCCTTTAGAGAAACCGCAGAATCGACACTTGAAGGTGCAAACGTTGGTGTAATTGATGTTTCGATTGTGGACCCAAGTGACTTTGTCGCCGACGGTGTCTTGGCGGAGCTGGTCAGCAACTTCCGCAACAGCCACAACTTCCGGACCTCTAGCGTTGAAGAGGGTGATGATTTGATCGCGATCGACTTCTTGGCCGCTCATGACCCCGTCTAGGACCTCCTTCAGCTCGCCGCCGACCGAGGCTCTACCTGGAAGAATCGTTCGGGGTGAATGGGCTGCCCCGCCTGAGTACCACTGTGTGCTGTTTTCGTCGGCAACCAAGACGTCAGCACCTGACCCGGCATCTCGGTTTTCCATTGTTAATTCAGGCATTTGGGCGCCCGGGTCGTCTCTCCCCAAGCCTTCGGCATCACTACGATCCAACACGGGGAAGCGGTTGCTTTCGTCCAACCATCTTTCGGGATCCAACGCGTAAGCGGGATGGATGGTTAAACGGGGCGCAAGTGTGAAGTGACGGGCTTCGGTAACCTCTTTGAGGCGATCCAAGTCAGGCCATGGTCTTTCCGGGTTGACGTGGTCCGCTGTGACAGGTGAAACACCGCCCCAATCGTCAATACCTGCGTCAAGTAAGCCGCCGAAATCATCCGAAAGGTTAGGTGGAGCCTGTAAATGAATTTCAGGCGGCAGAAGTATTCGAGCCAGAGCGATCGCTTGGAGGTATTCGTCAGGAGGACATGGGGGGCTTTTGTGCATCGCTGTTCCCAGCTTGGGAAGGAAGTTCTGGATGATGACCTCTTGGACGTGTCCATGAAGCTCATGGCTTTCGCCGATGGCGAGCAATGCTTCAATCCGGTCCTCCAACGATTCTCCGATCCCGATCAGTAAACCGGTTGTATACGGAATTCGAAGATCGCCAGCGGCTTCAAGAGTGGCCAAGCGGCGCGCAGGCTCCTTATCCGGACAGCCTCGATGGCACAAGAGATCTTCGTTGAGACTTTCGAGCATCATTCCTTGACTGGGGCTCACCTCCCTCAGGGCAGCCAACTCATCAGGGAAGAGTGCACCGGGGTTGGCATGTGGAAGCAGGCCAGTTTCGTCACGCACCAAACGACACATTTCGATCAAATAATGGATAGTGCTGTCGTAACCGTTGTCGGCGAGCCATTCTTTGGCTACTGGATATCGAAGCTCTGGGCGTTCGCCCAGGGTGAAAAGCGCTTCATGGCAACCCTGAAGCGCCCCGTGACGGGCTATTTCAAGGACCTCGGCGGGTTCCAAGTAAGGGTGATCTAGGCGGCTTGGCGGTTGAGCAAACGTGCAATATCCGCACTTATCTCTGCAAAGCATGGTTAAGGGGATAAAGACTTTAGGACTATAGGTAATACGAGTTCCGTGAGCGGCGTCTCTGATGGATGCGGCGCGAAGGAGCAACTCCTGTAATGGCAAACGTGATAGCTGTTCAGTTTGTTGGGCCACTTCGGTGGGCGTAATCATTATTGGGTCACCTTCGCTGACCCGGGGCCGGGTCGACTGCGGATTTGTGCAGGATCTAGGGCGTCGTTGCACCTCGGACAACGAGTGACTTGATCCAGAGGGGTTCCGCATTCGGAGTGAACTAGAAGAGTCGGAGCTTCTCCTTCGTTGCACCAGCGATCCCCCCATCGCATCATTGCTACAAGGCTCGGTGAAAGGTCACGGCCTTTTTGGGTTAAGAGGTATTCATGACGTAGCGGTCGCTCCTGGTAGGGGACCCGCACGATAATTTCAGCCTCTACGAGCTTGGCTAATCGTGAGGCCAGCAAGTTTTTGGCTATACCGAGGTCGTTCTCTAGTTGACTAAAGCGACGTGCACCGCGAAATAGGTTACGAAGAATCAGCAGCAGCCAGCGGTCGCCTATGACATCAAGTGTCTGCTGGATTGAACAGTCGGTGCCCCGCCCCGAAACCTTCTTCACGTGGCAGAAGATAGGGCAGTTAGTTTCAATTTGCAACTGACTCGCGATTACATGAGAGAGTCAGCCTTAGCAGTGAGACTCGTGATCAATTCATCGAAACTTTTGACGAAGGAAGCAACGCCTTCTTCTTCGAGTACTTGTGCGACGTTTTCTAAATCAATCCCCAACTCGGTGACCGATTCAAGTATTGATTGTGCAGACGACGGATTTGCGTCAATGGTTCGGGTGACTGACCCATGATTCATGAAGGCCTCGATAGTGTTGTCTGGCATCGTGTTGACGGTGTTGGGGCCGATCAGTTCGTCGACGTACAGTGTCTCTGAGTATCTGGGATTCTTCGTACTCGTCGAAGCCCAGAGTGGACGTTGAACCTGAGCCCCCTTCGCAGCTAAAGCATCCCAACGCGGGCCTGAAAAGGTCGTTGTGAAGTGTTGATAGGCGACCTGCGCTTGAGCCACAGCGGTCTTACCGCGAAGATCAAGAGCCTGGTCGGTTCCGATTTCTTCCAGGCGCCGATCAACTTCAGTGTCAGTTCGAGATATGAAGAAAGAGGCAACGCTTGCAATGTCAGACAAGTCGTCCTGACCCGACGCGACAGCATCCTCAAGGCCAGCTACATAGGACTCCATAACCTCGATGTAGCGACTTACCGAAAAGATCAGAGTGACGTTAATCGACCTACCTTCACCGATCATGGTCCTTATGGAGGGGAGGCCTTCTGAAGTTCCCGGAATTTTCACCATCAGGTTCGGAGCATTGATCAGTTGATGAAGTGCTCTGGCGTCAGTAGTGGTTCGGTCCGTGTCTCGAGCGAGCGCAGGATCTACTTCAACAGAGACGAAGCCGTCCACTCCTTTAGATGATTCATAAACGGGAGCAAGGGCCTTAAGTGCACCTCGAATATCGCTCGTCACCAAATCCCAATAGGCCTGCTTGACGGCAACTCCGTCTTTGATCAGTTGTCTGAACTGAGGGTCATAATCCTCACTGCCTTCGATGGCCTTCTGAAAAATTGCCGGATTAGAGGTGAGTCCTCTAATCCCGGCACTCACCCATTCGTCGAGTTCTCCCGAAGTGATCCACCCTCGCCGCAGGTTGTCGAGCCACGGGCTCTGTTGTCCTTGCAGATGCAAATCCAAGAGTTGTTGGTCTGTCGTAGATGATTGAGTCACTGTGGTCTCCGATCGTTATTCAAGAAAGTAGTGAACGGGCAGCCGCCTCTACCGCCGAAGCAGTGATACCGAAGCGCTCCATTACTTGGCTGCCTGGTGCGCTGGCGCCGAATTCATCAATCGTCACTGTTACGGCTGCCCATCGATCCCAACCGAAGGAAGTCCCGGCCTCGACACCGACAACTGGAATCTGTGAAGGTAGGACTTCCTGCTGGTATGCCGTTGGTTGTTGCTCAAAGAGCTCCCACGAGGGCATTGACACCACGCGAGAAGCAACACCGTCTTCCGCCAACGACCCCGCGGCCTCGACGCAGAGCTGCACTTCAGAGCCTGTTCCAGCGAGAATGACAGCAGGATCGGGAGCGTCAATGAGGATATAAGCGCCACGTTCCACCTGGCCTGGTTTTGCTGTGCCTTCTAAGACAGGCACGTTCTGTCGGGTCAGAATGATTGCGGTAGGTCCAGCTCGACTGACCGCGATTTCCCAGGCTTGGCTGACTTCGTTTCCGTCGGCTGGTCGAATAACCGGTAAATCTGGAATAGCGCGTAGAGAGGCAACCTGTTCAACTGGTTGATGGGTGGGTCCGTCTTCACCTACACCTACGGAGTCATGACTCCACACAAAAATTACCTTCGCCGAACTCAAAGCGGCCATCCGGACCGACGGTCTCATGTAATCGGCGAAGACCAAAAAGGTGCCGACTACGGGAATTATGCCACCGTGCAGCGCCATGCCATTAGCGATGCTTCCCATACCATGCTCTCGCACGCCGTAGTAAAGCTTGCGACCCTCGGGAGCGCTGGGCGTCATTGGGTCACTTGCAATGTTGGTTCCGGTATTCCCCGTGAGGTCAGCTGAACCCGACACCAAAGAGGGAACCACATCGATCAGAGCGTCTACGACCTGGTTATTGGCGTTACGGGTAGCTAGCGACACTCCGGCTTCATAACTCGGCAGCTCGTCGGTCCAGTTTGCTAACGGGGTACCTGTCAGCAATGTGTCGATCCATGTAGCGTCCAAGTCGCTGTCTGCCACTCTCGCCAGCCACTCCTTTCGAGATGCGACGCCACGAATTCCTGCTTGGCGGTAAGCATTAAGGACGTCATCGTCGACCTGAAAGGTTGACTCAGGATCCATGCCCATCGCTTGTTTAGCTGCAGCAATCTCTGCGTCGTCAGTGATTGCTCCGTGAGCGCCAGCAGTATCGACTGCGGTCGGGGCTGGAAAACCGATGTGACTTCGGAGTATCAACAAAGTGGGCTTTTCGTTTTGTTGAGCCGCTCCTACGAGTGACGTTTCTAGGAGAGCTGAATCTTCCGATGCTTCACCCAGGTTACGGACGTCCCATCCGTACGATTCGAAGCGGCGTTGGGCGTCATCGGAGACCGCTAACTCAGTGGCTCCATCAATGGTAATTCGGTTGTCGTCATAAATTACGACCAAGTTTCCGAGTTGCTGGTGTCCCGCAAGGCTGGCTGCTTCGTGGCTAAGACCTTCCATTAGATCGCCGTCCCCGCAGACTGCCCAGATCCTATGGTCGACGACTTCTGACCCCAGACGTTTCTGAAGGTGTCGTTCCGCGAGGGCCATTCCGACTGCGTTCGCGATGCCTTGACCCAGCGGACCTGTCGTGACTTCGACACCCGGAGTTACTCCAACCTCTGGATGGCCGGGTGTGCGGGACCCCATCTGACGGAAATCCTTGATGTCATCAAGTTCGATTCCGTAACCGGTGAGGTAAAGCATTGAGTACAACAGCATCGAGGCGTGTCCCGCCGAGAGGATGAACCGGTCTCGGTCTGGCCAGGCGGGCTCGCTAGCGTCGTACTTCATTACCTTGGTGAAAAGTACGTGGGCGAGTGGGGCAAGGGCCATTGCTGTACCTGTGTGGCCACTGTTTGCGCGCTTCACTGCGTCCAGTGCCAGCCCGCGAATGGTGTTGATCTGTCGAGCCTCGAGATCGCTAGTCACGGAACCTCCCGGACCGCGATCCTAGTCGCCAGTTTGTGTAGTTCCGGGGAGCTTCAGTCACGGAAAACTGCTGCTGATGCAGTAAAGCCATGGAGGAAAGATTGTCCCGAAACAGGCCCGATCTCCCCGGCACAGAACATTCCTGCAACAGCCTCCCCCTTTATCCGTGAGGCGACTTCGGAAGCATCATGGTTGGGTGCTTCGAAGAGGTTTGTTCCGCGTCCGTTACAGGTGAACAGCAAAGCACCGTCCGCTATTGGTATGCGGGAAGAGAGTTGGGTGAGGTCCTCGGTCGCCGAGGATGCGTCTCGAACTTGAAATTGAATGGTGCTTCCCACCGGTGCAAGGTCACCGATGGCCACGACCCCACTTTCTTGATCAGCCCCGATTACCGCGCGGATAAGAAAGTCGCCGCGAGCGAACTCCAGTTTGTGCTCGTCAATCACCCGCCCAACATGAAGTCCATGATTCACTAACAATCTTTCTTTTTCGGGCATGGCCTGGATCATCTCTTCAAGCCTTGTCAGTGCAGGTTGACCCCCCAACTCGTAAATCATGTTGTCTCGGGACTTGGTGACGATAAGAGGATTTCCAATAGGCCGACAGCCCTGAGAAACCAAAGGTTCAACAGTGACGGCACCCTTGATCAGGAGGGCTACAGCACCGTCGCGATAGACGTCGCCGTCAAGAAGCAAGCAATCCCCAGAGGACGGATCGGTCGAAGATACAAGACCGCCAATGATCTGTACCTTCGGGTAGAGCGAACTGCATTCAGCTAGGGCTGTTTCGGCTGGAAATGAAAATGGATCAGCCAGCAGAAGCATCGTGTGGGTCTCTGTCTCAGCTAATGGATGCCTAGTGTCGTGAAGTAGGTCAGACGGATTGTCAATTCGGAGTGGCGTCACCTCACCGTCAAGATTGCCCCCAAAGATAGATAAGGCGCTTTGGTCTTCTATCTCCTTGCTTCCGCAGACAACAGCAGCGGTGGTGCACCCGATGAGCACATTGGGGCGAAGCAACTCAGCAACTGCGGAGCGAATGTCGGTAACCCGATTTCGGAAGTGGCCAGATACAAAAACTACTGCGAAGTCAGGCGATGGTCCAAGCTTGTCCAGGATGTGCCCGATTGCCTCTGCTACGGCGATAGCCGGGTCATCATGAGTCGAGAGGCTCGATGCGTAGGGCATTCGGAGCTCCTTAGGGAGCCAGGATGGTGAGAGGTACAGTCGTCACCGGACCATTGTCTATTCGGCAATGAGCTTCGATGTTGCTTGGCTTCGCTACTTCCAAAGTTGCTTGAACCAGGTTGTATCCGAACTTTCCCGGCTCGACAGTGACCGGCTGAACATTACGAACGTCCATAGACTCGCCGTCAGCTTCGAAGGTCACCTCCAAAGCCGCTAACCCCTGGTGTGTGTCAGGACATCGAAGTAAAACCATTAAGTGCGGCTGGATGCTTATTGGGAAAGCCTCCTGGGGGCTCAATGAAAAATGGACCCCCGATAGGTCTAGCCGCGCCGAACCGCCTTCAGCCTGACGCATTTCAAAGTGTTCCAGAAAAAGCGCTGTAATGATCTCCACAACCTGAGATTATGCGAGGTGAAACGTTTGACCTCAAGTTTGTTTCAGGATTCCTAATTAAAGATAGGTTCTGCCTTACAGAACCCCTGTTGTCGTAGCGCAGAAAGCTTGGGAAATTTAATGAGCTCTGATCATGATGTGGAGAGGGAAGTCCCGATGTTTCCCTTGGGGACAGTGCTTCTTCCGGGAGGCGTTCTCCCACTTCACGTCTTCGAAGACCGCTATCGAGAACTAATTGATTATTGCCTCAGTAATGAATCTCAGTTTGGGATCGTTCTAATTGAGAGAGGACATGAGGTCGGTGGGGGAGATGTAAGGGCATCTGTCGGCTGCTTGGCGGACATCATTCAGCATGAACGTCTCCCTGATGGAAGAGCAAATTTGGTTGTCCTCGGCACATCAAGAATCAACATAAAAGGGTGGAAATCAGATGACCCATATCCGATGGCGTGGGTCACAGAATGTGCTGACATTTCCAACGAAGAGTCGCTGGATCGGGCATTGGAGGTATTGCAGCGTTTGAGGGTATTCGTCGAAGCGGCACAAAGTCAGGGTTACAAGGTGCAACCAATTGATGAAGAAGCAGTGGCCGTAGGCGTTGAAGTCGCCGAACTCACCTATCGGATAGCTAACCTGACTCCGTCTGGACCCTTTGATCGGCAAAGACTATTGAAAGCTCCTAGCTGTGAAGAAAGATTGGACATAATCGACGAGCAGCTGCAGGGTCTGGAAGAAATTCTTTCAACCGAGCGAGGCGAGCAGTAAGTCTTTGTGGTGTCGGCCTGTGAGTCTGGCATGCTGAAGATTAGAAAGTCCAAGCTGGTAGGCACCATGGCACGTGAAAACAGAGGACTAAAGGCTGACTTCGATGGTCTAGTTTCAACCTTGCGCGCGTATGTCAAGCAAGAGACGCTAGGCCCAATCCGAGGACTCGGGCGATATTTGGGGTTTGGTTTAGCAGGTACAGTTTGCTTCGCTGTAGCTGAGGTCTTTTTAGTAGTCGGCGTAGTCCGGGTTTTGCAAACAACAACCACCGCCTTCAGGAACAATTTAAGTTTCATTCCCTATCTAGCGGGAGTGGTTACTTCGGTGGCGTTTATTTGGTTGGCGGTGCTAGCTCTCAAGCGCGATGGAAAGCGACACGCGAATGACTGACCGTAATAGTGGACCCGATTCGCAGATTACCTCTGCCGACTTGGAGGAGCGGTTTAGTCGCCTAACAGGGGAGTCGGATGAGAACCCGAGTGCAATTCAACGTCCAAGTATTGTTGCTGGCGCACTCCTAATTTCTGGAATGTTGATCATCGCTTTCCTTTTCGGTCGCCGCTTGGGGCGCAAACGGTCTACCTTCGTGGAGATCGTCAGGGTCTAATGAAGATAAATGATGAAATTAGCGAAATCGGGTTGAGTCGCTTCATCAAGGCTTCTTGGCGACGAGGAAAGCAAGGGACCGGTCTCTTGATGGGGTTTGCCATTGTGGCTGCGACCATGAGGATCCTCCGTCTTTTAAGCAAACCGAAGCCGAGGACAGTGCACAGGAGGGAACTGATGCCTGGTCAGTCAGTGAGGATTGATCACCTCGAAAGAAAGCAAAATGGTAACGGCTGATGGCCGATAAGGGCCCTGACCTGATGGCCGGAGAGCGGATCGTCCTCATCGACAATCGACAACGTCGCTACCTAGTCGAATTAAAAGCAGGCGGAGAGTTCCATTCTCATGCAGGCGTCATTTCCCATGATCAGATCATTGGGAGCCTCGAAGGAAGCGAGTACCGGACAGCTTCTAATGCTCGCTTCGTCGGATTGCGGCCGACCCTCAACGACTATGTATTGAAAATGCCTAGGGGAGCCCAAGTCATCTACCCAAAGGACCTCGGGCCGATTCTTATGTTGGCCGACGTATCGCCGAACCAGTGGGTATTCGAATCCGGTGTCGGCTCGGGAGCCCTCTCAACAGCACTCTTAAGGGTGGGCGCTCATGTCACTGGGTACGAGATTCGGGAAGACTTTGCTGAGACCGCAAAATCGAATGTTGAAAAATTTCTCGGGTCGGAGGGATTAGAGCGTTACGACCTCAAAATGCGCGACGCGTATGAAGCGCATGCCGATATTGGCTTCGATCGCGCTGTTCTGGATCTCCCGGAGCCCTGGCAGGTGGTTCCACATTTGGAGACGTCGCTACGTAGCGGTGGGATTCTGGTTGCGTACAACCCGTCGATAATTCAGGTTCAAAATTTGCGGAGACGGCTAAGCGAAGGGCCATGGGCATTGACCGAAACAGTCGAGGTGCTGAATCGCACGTGGCATGTGGAAGGACATTCAGTGCGTCCTGACCATCGAATGGTTGCACATACGGGTTTCTTAACACACGCCCGTCTAATAGAAGCCTGAATGCTGCGCCGTGGTCTTTGACGCAGTCGCTGGCGTTCTGCTCCTGTTAGCGGTAGTAGCCGGTTGGCGTGGTGGCCTTATAGGTCGCCTTGGCGCGTGGATCGGATTTGCGGTCGGTGGTTTGGCTACAGCGCGATGGATTGGCTCAGCTGTCGAACTGGTAAACATAAACGGTCAAAACCAGCGACTTGCTGTGGCCGCTGCTGCCGTGCTTCTCGGGGCGCTGTTAGGCCACGGGGTTGGAAGACGCTTAGCCCGAGGTCTTCGGGGCTTAGTTCCTCGACCCTTCCGATGGATCGACTCCATAATCGGTGTCTTTGTTGGAGTTGGATTTGTAGGTCTCTTCATTTGGATACTGCTTCCTCCGCTGGCGGCAGCCAAAGGCTGGCCAGAGAGGCAGTCTGAACAGTCAAAAATCGTTGAGTTCGTGGAGCGGTACACACCGATTACTCCGTCAGCGACTGGGCTCTTGGGGGAGCTCCTAGCCAATTGGTCCAGCATCTCGACATTCCGGCCCGAGGAGGGTCCCCTAGATGTAGGTCTACCCCCAGAAGAGATATCGGTATCCGCAGAGGTTCTGGAAAGAGCAGCAGGGTCAGTTGTTCGAGTGCAAGCGACCGCCTGCAGTCAACAACAGAACGGCACAGCTTTCGTTATTGCGCCGGGATTTGTCTTGACAAATGCCCATGTGGTGGCTGGAGCCAAAAAGATAGAAATTGCGTTGCCGGGTGAGGGCCTAAAACCTGCAACCGTCACCGCCTTCGATCCCGAACGAGATCTTGCGCTCATCCGGATCGAAGTTGAGATACCTCCCTTGTCGCTTCAAACACCTCTGGAAGGACAACTAGCAGTCGTCATCGGTCACCCTTTAGGCGGTCCGTTGCGGACAGCTCCGATTCGATTAGTTGAGCGAGTTATCGCGAATGGTGAGGATATTCATAGGTCTTTGGAGACAAAAAGAAAGATCTGGTTTTCTGCGGCAAACCTAAAATCGGGTGACAGTGGCGCCCCGGTGATCGACACGAATGGAGACGTCTTGGGCGTAGTGTTCGCAGTAGCACCACCTACAGCTGTCGATTACGAGCGAGCAGCTTACGTCCTAGACAGATCTGAGGTAGCTGCCTTTATGGCAGAAGTGGCTGCACTTACCGAACGAAGCGTTGTCAACACTGGCAAGTGCTTAAAATAAGGTCGAGGTAGCAGGCCGACGAAAGGCCAATGACTAGTTATGCCTCGATATAAATGCACTCCCCAGGACATTCTTCTGCAGACTCAATAACTGCATCTAGCTGAGCATCGGGGAAATTCGCGAGAGCTTCAGCGCCTCCTGGATCCGACATGACATTGCCATCTTCGACGACGTAAGCCAAACCATCGTCGAGGAGGGTAAATACGTCAGGCGCTATCTCTTCACAGAGACCATCGCCCGTGCACAGATCTTGGTCAATCCAGACCTTCATGTTGGTGCCTTTCTTCTTCGTGCAAGACAGCTCGTCGGTTCCACGGGAAAACTCCACTCACGGTGAACTGGAGTGATTACCAATTTACCCTGATCGAGAGGAGTAGGCACATCTTTCTTCAAAGGTTCCGACGAAAGGATTTAGATGGTTGAGCCACTTCTCGCTCGGATTCGTGTAGCTTCCCGTCCAGACACCAGGAATGCCTGAGGATCGTTATGTCAAGTCAAGACGATATGAGTGACAAAGAAAGCACTCCGGGTGAGATGTCTGCGCTTCGAAGTCAAATACGGGCCCTTGAGTCAGAGGTAGGTCTTCTTCGACGCAAGCTCGTCGATACACCAAAGAGAGTCACAACTCTGGAAGAGCGTCTCCTTGAAACTAAAGGGCAGCTCGCTCAGGCGGTTTCCCAGAACGAAAAACTGACGTTCACGCTTCGCGAGGCCAGAGAACACGTAGCGACTCTGCGAGAAGAAGTAGAGAAGTTATCTCAACCTCCGTCGGCTTATGGAACCTTCATAGGCACCAATGATGATGGAACCGTCGATGTCCATACCAACGGTCGAAAGGTCAGAGTCAGTCTCCATCCAGATCTCAGTGGGTCAGAGCTTGAGGCCGGAGCAGAGGTAGTTCTAAACGAATCGTTAAATGTAGTTATGTCTCGTGATCCAGGGACCTCTGGCGAGGTAGTTGTCCTGAAAGAAGTCCTCTCCGACGGACAGCGGGCGCTAGTGACCGGCCGTGCCGACGAAGAACGCGTGGTCGATCTGGGCGATCACCTAAAAGAGCAGAAAATGAGGGCAGGGGACAGTTTGCTGTTAGATGCTCGAGCCAACCTCGTTCTTGAACGGCTACCCCGGCCAGAAGTCGATGAACTGCTTTTGGAAGAGGCGCCGGACGTCACCTACGCAGCTATTGGTGGTCTGGACGGACAAATCGAGCAGATCACAGATGCAGTGGAACTTCCTTACTTGCATCAAGACCTTTTTCGGGAATACGACCTTCCAGCACCCAAAGGAATCCTTCTTTACGGCCCACCGGGATGTGGGAAGACCTTGATAGCTAAGGCCGTAGCTAATTCCTTAGCGAAGAAGGTGGCAGAGGCCTCGGGGGATGACAACGCTCACAGTTTCTTTATCAACATAAAAGGACCCGAACTGCTCAACAAGTACGTTGGCGAGACAGAAAGACAAATTAGACAGATCTTTCAACGGGCCAGAGAAAAGGCAAGTGAGGGCTGGCCAGTCATCGTATTTTTCGATGAAATGGAGTCCCTGTTCCGTACACGGGGAAGCGGAATTAGTTCGGACATGGAGTCAACGGTAGTACCGCAGTTGCTTGCTGAGATTGACGGAGTTGAAGGTCTGCGGAACGTCATCGTTATCGGTGCTTCCAACAGAGAGGACTTGATCGACCCAGCTATTCTTCGTCCAGGCCGCCTTGACGTCAAGATCAAGATTCAGCGGCCAGACGAGACCGCAGCCTCCGCGATCTTTGCGACTTATCTGACCCAACAGATGCCAATCGATCCAATTGAGATCGAAGAACTTGGTGGCGGTGAGCCCGAAAAAACAATACGAGTCATGATCGAGCGCACCGTTGAAGAGATGTATCGGCCTGAAGATCACAATCAGTTTTTGGAAGTCACCTATCAAAACGGTGACAAGGAAGTTATGTATTTCAAAGACTTCGCGTCTGGAGCCATGATCGAAAATATTGTTCGTCGGTCCAAGAAAACAGCAATAAAGCGTTCGATTGCAACTGGAAGTTACGGGGTTCGGTTGGATGATTTATTGGGTTCGATCCGCCAGGAGTATAAAGAGCACGAAGATCTTCCGAATACGACTAATCCTGACGATTGGGCAAAAATCTCGGGAAAAAAAGGTGAACGAATTGTGTTCATCCGCACGCTGCTTAGTGGTGACGACGAATTCGACGGTGAGGGTGGCCGAGCCATCGAACGAGTTCAAACCGGTCAGTATCTCTAAAACCTCTCGACGAAGCTAAGGTCGAACCGTGGCAGTTCATAAGGTTTTAGGAATCGAGACCGAATTCGGGATTCTGCACCGCAACGATGGCGAGTCAAATCCTGTTGCAGCCTCGTCGATGATTATAAATGCTTATGTGAACGGCTTCCTAGAGCGGCGCGTAGGTTGGGACTTTGAAGACGAGCACCCAGGCGTTGACGCCAGAGGTTTCAATGAGTTT
>MDSV01055512.1_pt1 | contig 23246 bp, 17 predicted proteins | sample 810851 | NCBI WGS metagenome assembly MDSV01 (sample SAMN05326640, study PRJNA326480) | marine metagenome | isolation source: seawater | place: Atlantic Ocean: North East | collected 2012 | reverse complement strand
TATATGCATTCAAAGGCGATACAAATGCTTGGTATGTTTTGTTAACAGACGTGTTTATAGGATTATTTGCATGGATTAATCACTATTACCTCGATAAATAATTTTTTTTTTAGGTTGTGGAGGGTACTTACATAGTTCACCACCACAATGGTCATGGTTATTGTATTCATTATTTTTAACAGCAATATTACTCATAGATCCATTATATTCATTCTCTATATTCCATCTGCCATTTGGAATTTTTGTATTATATAAATATTTCTTGAAGTGATTGACTATATTTGCATAATGAAATGTTTTTAGAAATTTTGCAATATACATTATTTCAATAATGTGTATGTATTACTTATATCTTTTGTATAATCATTTGTATAATCATTTTTATATAATTGATTCTTAAAATATTCTAGATAAATCCCTTTCTTATACGTCTTTTATAGTTTATTACTTTCTATATATTTGTTAATGTCAATTTTTTTAGATTTTAATCCAGCTAAAGTCATTGGTCTAAATTTTCCATAAAAATTTCTATCATGTACACCTATTATTGACCATGCTGTTCCAGTATAACCACCCGAATCACTCCCGTCCATCTCATATTTATCATTTAAATAATTAGCAATATTTAGTGCTAATTGTCTGTTCTTAGACCACTCGGCGATTTTCTTCGCCCAGTACATTCTCATATAACCATGCATTTTTCCTGTTGATATCATTTGATACTGAGCAGCATTCCAAGCAGTATCTTCCGTATTTGCATTTTCCATATCTTTTAAAGAGTACAATTGATTATTATTAGATTCTTTGCTCATTAACTTCAAAGCCCAATCCCATGCAGAATTTACAGATTCATAGTCTCTGTAATAACAATAATTTTCGGCTAATTCCCTTCGTATCCAAACTTCTTCTATATAATCATCTATATTTTCTCTTGTTTTTGAATTCGTAGTTGATATTTTTTTCAACGTGTATACCATCTTTTGTACACTTACTGTTCCATAATTTATGTAAATAGACATGTTCGATTGAGCATTTTCTATAGTAGGATCGTTACGTTTATCATAATTTTTAATATTACTTTTTAGGTAATTTTTAAATCTTTTCATACCCGAATCATATCCTTCCTTTGTATTTGTAATAAATGTATCATCTATGTAATTTAATGAAGTAAGAGAAGGTAAAGGATTCTTCGATTTTATTTTTGTTTGTTTAAATGTAGTATATTTTGGATAATCAACTAAAAATTCATCTGATTTTTTCCACAATTTTGTTCTTATTGTTCGAGCCATATATTCTGCATTTGGAGAAGCTATCCATACTGGAACTATATTGTGTGCATCAATCTGTATTATTTTTACATTTATCTTTGAAGATACATTTTTGTCACATTCAATTGATGGTCTTGTAGGTTTAAAATCAGTAAGTACAAAAAATGAATTATTAAAATCCGTTTTCAACGCATCATAAGGTGTATTTGAAGTTCGAAATTCAAATGGAATACCATGTGTATTTAGTTTATTTTCTAAATATTTTAAAGATCTAAATAAAAATTCTAAATGTCTCTTAGAAGGATATAATATACAATATTTAGATGGATTATTCTTTACGTATAACTTATCTGGTAAATAAAAGAACACTTTAATAGGTACAGAATAATATTTTGAATATTCAATTGCTCTAGAAAAAATCCAGTTATCTTCAAATCTGAAATCTCTTTTTAACCATATTGCTATATATTGTCCGTTACTATTTTCTAATTTTGAATTCAAAATTCTTTCTCTGCTACTAATATCCATATTATCTATGTAGTATAGTTTATTTAATTTGGAAAATTTTTTTGATAATAATTAAATAGTTATTAATAATGTCTTGTACCAAAAGAAATCCACAACCACCGTGTAATGAAGACTCTCATGTGGAGAATAGAAATGGTAAAGAATGTTGTTATAAAGGTAAAAAGAAAACATCACCCAAAAAAAATACTGTATCATATGACCTAAAAAAAAGTTTAGATAAATATATATCAAGACCTACCAAAGATTTGACAAAATATCTATCTCATGATACAATACCAAAATATAATACAGACGACTGGTTATTATACAACTGTTTGCAAGATGGTTCTTGTTTTTATCATGCTATTATGTGTTCGTTAAAATTATTATATCCTGAATATTCCGAAATAAAAGATGTTGACTTCAAAAAAGGTTTCTCATACAAAGATCATAATAAAGGTAGTACAGAACTTCGTAAATTTTTAGCAAAATATATTGATACATTTGGTGAAGAATTAGATTCTAAAGACAAAAAGGACATGAAGAAACGATTACTAGAAAAATCAAACGATGTTTGGGCAAGAGATGAAGAAATTCGTTTTACATCAAAGGTACTGGGTATATGTATTGGTGTATATGCTGATTATGGTCATGCAAAAGAACAATGGCAAATATTCTCACCTAACTACACATTAGATGGTTGCTCAAGAATAATATTTTTGTACAATACTGGTATTGCAGATAAAGGGTTTCATTATGATTGCATAATACCAAAAGAATTAGTTAAATCAAAACTCAAAGTTAAAACTGAAGTTCAAGAAGAATTAACAGATACATTAAAAAAGAGTATAGATGACATTATCGCAAAAGAAAATACTAAAAAAATTACAATAAAATATGTAAAAGAACAATTAGAAGAACTAGAAGGACATACATTAGACAAATATAAAAAAGCAATAAAAACGTATGTAAAAGATAACTCAGGTAATTACGAGAAAAAAAGCACAAAAAATAAGAAGAAAACAAATGTGAAACTTAGAATTACATTTAAAAAATTAAAGAAAACAACGTGTAAAAAACCTCCTTATGATCTTCCATGTAGAGATACTGAAATTGAACGTAAAAACGAGCACGGTGACACATGTTGCTATGATAAGAATACTATACGTGACGATACTGATAATGAAACAGAGAACATTAAGGATATGGATTATACACGTTTATTAGATCCTAAAAGATACAACCAACTTATAGGTTATTATAATAGTTTAGGTGATTGTATAACAAATAGTAAAAATAATTCGAAACCATATCCTTTAACAAATTATAAATTTGACAATAATAGAGTACGTTTTGATCATTTATATTATCATGCTGGAGACTGGGAAGACATAGAAAGATATGGGTTATTACCATTGAGAATAACTGAAACAAAAGATTACAAAGGTAAAAAAAAATCAGATATATCTCCTATTTACAAGGACTATAATTTAAAATCTGTTTATGATACATTTAAATACATCTTCTTTCACTTAAAAAAAGCTATATTTGTTTCAATTCGTGACTCAAAATTGAATATGTTTTTACCCTTTTCTAATGCAAATTACATAAATCCTTTTGTAGAAAGACTTTATTTCGATAAAGATGATTCAGATTTATTAAAAAAAATGAAAAAGTCGCTGAGATTGAAGGAAAATATTGATAAAATAAACGAAGCTGCTCAAAAAAAAGTTGATGAATACAGTAAATCAGTTGGATTAAGCTTAGATAATAAAAGACACAAATGGATTGTAAATAATTGTAACATACGTGCACCAAAAAAGGGAAATGTAGAAGGTGAGCATGGAACAAATGTGTATAAAGATTTGTTAGAACAGATGTGTGAAAATGTAAAGGATATACCCGATTGTGAATTTTTCATAAATGTTAGAGATTTCCCTATATTAAGAAATGATCTAAGAGAACCTTATAATCACCTTTACGATATTACTCCTAATTATATTCCTAAAAAATATCAAAATAAACCATTTGCCCCTATCTTTTCTGCAAGTACAACTGAAGAATTTGCAGATGTTCTAATGCCAAATGTAGATGATTGGTCAAGAGTATCTGACAAACATTATTTAGATTGGAAAGAAGGATGCTATAAAACACCTGAAATTAATTCAAATACACCATGGGATAAGAAGATTAATAAAGTAATTTTTAGAGGGTCCGCTACCGGATGCGGTATTACAATAAAAACAAATATACGTCTTAGAGCAGCAGCATTAGGTAAAAAATATCCTAATATATTAGATTTAGGAATTGTAGACTGGAATGCACGACCTAAAAAATTTAAAAAACAACCAATTCGTGTTATTGATGAAGAAAAATTCAATTTTAAATTAAAACCTAGAATTACAGACGAAGAAAAATTCAAATACAAATACATATTATACTTAGATGGTCATGTTGCTGCTTTTAGAATGGGAGGAGAACTTGCATCTGGTAGTGTACTTTTTGTACCAGAATCAAGTTATTCTCTATGGTTCTCAAAACATTTAGAACCAATGAAACACTACATACCTATTAAAGATGATTTATCTGATCTAGTTGAAAAAACAAATTGGTGTATAAAGAATGACTCTGTTTGTAAAGAAATAGCAGACAATGCACTTCAATTTTATAAAACACACTTAACTAAAGAGAAAATATTAGAATATTTTGCAGATTCATTAAAAAATATTGGTTTCTTAAGATCCAAAGGAACATTCTTGGGTGAAGATACTCCAAAAAAGAATCTTAAAAATATTGCATTGGTGACCATTTACAGAGATTCTGAAGATGGATCTAGGAAAATACAAAAGGATCATTTCTTAGAAATAATGCCAAAACTCTTCAAAAACAAAGCAAATTTATCTATCATACTTGTTGAGCAAAACAAAGGTGATCTCTTTAATATAGGTAAATTAAAAAATATAGGCTTTGACATAGCCAATAAATCTGGAATTGATTTTTCTCATATTATTTTTACTGATATAGACGTCATTCCTAATACTGAATTAATGCATTACTATTTAACTAAACCAGTAATACCAACCGCTCTTGCAATTGAAGGAACAAGATATCATTCAAGAAAAAAGAACGATGGTAAACCCTTTATGGGTGCTGCGTGTGCTTTTACAATGGATCAATTCAAAAAAATAAATGGGTATTCAAACGCATTTTATGGATGGGGAGGAGAAGATACTAATTTAGCATTAAAAATACATGAAGCAGGAATGAAAATTGGTTATCCTGAAAAAGGTGCAATAATAGATTTAGAAGAAAAAGATAACAAATCTATATCTCTTGAAAATAAAGTGAAAGTTGTTCTAAAAGAAAAAAAAGAAAAACTAGCTTATGAAAAAATGGCTGTCATAAAGAACAATGGGATATCAAATCTAAATTACAAAATAATAAAACAAACTAAATACAATCGTATATCTTCAAAAATAACGCACATCATTGTAAATTTATTAAAAAAAGATGATGAAAATAATAAGGATTGGTTTCCAAACACATTTAATGAAGATGAACGGTTTAAATACAAAAGAGATATGCAAAAAATAAAATGGAAAATTCAAAATGTTTAAAATTGCAAAAACGGAATATAATTAAATGTGGGAGTAGAATACCTACCATTTGCTTTAATCACTCCATATTTTCTGCATTGAGTACATTGATAAAAGGTATTCGCACCTGAACCTGAATTATAAATCGTCATCGCATTACAGCAATCGGAACGTATTGAGTCAGATGTAATATCAGTTTGTGTATTAGATACTATATTATTTTTAGGAAATGATACTGGTGATTCTTTATCTTCAAAACCTAAATAACTAATAATAATATCTTCAACTTGTTTAGGTAAACATCCTAGATTCGGACTTATTATTCTAAATCTGATACTATTAACTTGTCGTTCATAAAAAGACTTTTTTAATAAGGAACGTATTTTATTATTCTTCATTCTCTTTCCATTGACATATGGTCTAACATTCCATTCTTTAACATACTCCATTGGGTTATTTTCATCTATAAATTTACAAAGAAAATCTGCATCGAACTTAATACCCTTTTTTTTAATATCACTTATTATTTCTTCTTTCATACCTCGTTTTACACAACGAAATGATAACGGATTCTTTTTTTTTAACCAAGTGAGTATTTTATGTATCATTTTAGGAGATATAGATTCTTCAAAATTTCCTAAAACTCTTTTGAATGACCTAATCCCCAATAATCTATCACCTTTATGCACCTTTATTCTATGTTCTATCTCTTTTATAAATCTACATACATCATCATGTGGTCTTATTGAGTACCAATAAAAGTTATAGACTGATTTTACATATAATTTCAAATTATTTATCATATCATTAATTTTTTCAAATTCGTCAACAACATTGAAATTATGTTTATGTATAAATTCATATTCTTTTTCTATTTCTTTTAATCGTTTTGCTACTTCACGTGATTGTGCACTATTTGTACCGTCAAAAGTATAACATCTATAATCATAAATGTCATCTGATAAAATTCTTAAACAAAACCTATTCGCACTCATATTATTCACTATTTCTTATATATATTCATTTCATTTTTAAATCATTTTACACTACATTTTAATAAATACATATTAGATAATTAATAATAATGGCAGGTGTAAATGTAACACGAAATGCTTGGAACAAAATGTATTCTATAATGAAGTCTTCCAAAAATCAATTTGGTTTTCTATTTTCAGCATCTGCAGGTGGTTGCAATGGTTTTAATTTTAATCTAAATTTACTAGACGAAAATACGTATAAAGAACTTAATAACACAAGATTTATAAATGTTTTGACACAAGAGAATGCAACTCTTTTTATTGACCCATTTAGTGAAATGCATTTGTTAGGAACGACTATAGACTATATAACAGAAGACATTGAAAATGGCAGTTTTGATAGCAAATTTGTATTCAATATCGATAAAAAAATTGCATCATCTTGTGGTTGTGGTACTTCATTTATGCCAAGAGATATAAGACAATAATAGACACTGGTATATTTCTGTAAGAACTTAAGGAATACATTATGATAGTAATTAATATGTGGACAACTTGGCGGAGTGGTTAACGCGGTTCCCTGCTAAGGAATTCTCTATTAGAGGCGCAAGTTCGAATCTTGCAGTTGTCGTTTATTCAAGGGGGATTAACTCAGGGGTAGAGTGTTCGCTTTGCATGCGAAAAGTCGTGGGTTCAAATCCCACATTCTCCATTAAGTTCTGTCATTTGGTTCTTTGTATTCAAAATCAAGTACTTTGAATATATCTTTTTCTGTTTTGATGGTTATATTCTCAGCACCTACAAGTTCTGATTCATTTAGTCTATATTTTTTTTGAATGGCCTGTTTTCGCATTCTTACATTAAATGACTTAGAACCTGTAAAATACAACAATGCAAACGGGTATTCCTTTTGTGTTGTATAGAGGAAATCAATTCTACGTGGAATATGACCTTTCAATTGACTGATTCCTAGTAATTTTTTAGATCCTCTACTTAATGTTTCGATTATTATGTTTGAATCAATAAGATTATCAATTATCTTATTGAAATCATCATGATTATCACTTGTTAGAATAACGTCAATATCTCCCGAGTCTTTTGCACCTCTACGATAACTCCCAACTATTTCCATTCTTAAATTCTTGTAATTCGTTACTGAATTTTTAATAAGAGTATCTAATTTTTTTCTAATAGTTTTTTCGTATTTCTCTATCTCTCTTCTCGGAATTCTTTCTTGTAATTCATCGAAATATTTCAAACCCTTTTGTGCTGCATTTTCAGTTCCATTTTTTTTGTAGTTCTTATTAAGCAGTTCGGGTTTCTTTTTAAGTTCTTCAATCGAATTTACTTCCTTAGATAATTCTAAAGCCTTTTTTGGTCCAACTCCATGAATTTTACAGAATTGATGAATTACATTGTTTTTCTCATTCTCTATAATATCCACCTTACCGTTTGTTACGTAACTATTTAAATTATCTAAAATAGAACCTTTAATTTTCAATTTTTCTAATTGTTTGACATCTGTTATATCAAATTCGACTTCTAGAATCTGATTTTTAACTTTTTTGTAAGCATTTGCACGAAAAGGGTCTGAATTATCATATAATTTCCCCCTATTTTTATAGATAATTTCTATCTCTTCTAAAATCTTAACAAATTCAGTATTCAAAACTTTCGCCATGTTTAGTGTTTTGTAACACTTACTTATTGACTTATCATTTTTATAATAAAAAATAAATTCATAAACTTTACATTCACTATCTATAATATGAAATATTTACATCCTTTAGATTTTATTGAAGCGTTTTACATTCTTTATATGTTCTTTTTTTTCAAAACAAACTACTCGTTTCGTAGTCCTCTAGAATACACGCATGTTTCTGATTATATGTATCATCCTACTACAAGTGGAACGTATGACAATAAAATATGTAAATTTGGAAAAGACGTATCAATTATTCTCGCTCTTTGGATCATTTTTGGTCAATACTACCTAACAAATATCTCAAAGATTTTGCCAAATTACATAATATTCCTTATAGTTTTGATATTCTCGATATTTATGAATATGAATGCATTTGTGTATATATTACCTGTATTTGTGTATGAATGTTTAAAAGAATTTTACTTAAAAAAATAATTGAATGAGATTGGCATTCTGTTTTCTTATAAAGAATGACATAAACCACATAGAAATGTGGGAGGACTTTTTCAAAAATGCAAAACCCGAAAGATATAGAATATATATACATAAGAGTGAAGCAAACGAACCATGTTCTTCTAATTTTGTATCTCAACATTTAATCAATCAAACTGTATTAACAGAATGGGGAGGTGATTTATATTCTGCAATAAAATTACTTTATAAAAAGGCATATGATGATTTGTGTACCAAATACATATTATTAAGTGAATCAACTATACCTGTAAGATCATTTAGTACAATTTATAAAAAACTTTCTAAATTTCCAAACAAATCATCTATCAATTACTTACAAAAAATACCAAAAAATGTGAATGAAAAAAATACTCATATTACATCATTACAACGTTTTATCAACAATTCCAATAGGTGTTCTCTTTTTGCATATAATATAGATATAACACACTGGTATTATGCAGATATGTGGACAATATTAACTAGAGAACACGTGAATCTAATTTTAAATGATGAGACAATAATGTCATATTTTGAAAATGCATTCGCATGGGATGAGAACTATCCAATGTATGTACTTAGTTTTTTTAATGAATTAGATAACATAAAACGTGAGAAAACTACATTCGTAAATTGGAAAGAACCTGTATATCATAATGACCATTCAAAAAGTCCTAAAGAATATACTCTTGTAACAAGCGAAGATATAGACTATATCAAAAAAAAATCATCTGTTTTATTTGCCAGAAAATTTTCAAAAGATTCTAATATTAAGTGTTTTTTAACTTACAAATAAATTAAATGCAAATAACTTTATCCAAGTCCATCTTAGATAATTTTGATATGAAAAATAGTAACTTTCTAGTTGAAAAAAAATACTATTTATTAAAACCTGGACGACAAGAATACAGACTTTATTCCTATTTAGCAACTTTTTTTAATAATACAACTATTTTAGATATAGGAACATGTAAAGGAACAAGTGCTATCTCTCTTGCACATAATCCTACTAATAAAGTCTTAACATACGATATAATCAATGAAATTAGAAATAAAGAACATATTTGTTATAAAATACCAAATGTAACCTTTAAAATACGTAATGTACTATTTGATTTGAATAAAGATATGATAAAAAATGTTAAATTAATTGTGATTGATATAGATCATAATGGTACTGTAGAGGCAAATATATTACAAAGACTACGTGATATAGAATTCAAAGGAATAGTATTATTAGACGATATTCATCACCCAACCAAAGAACTAAGAGATCCTATGCAAAAATTATGGAACAATATATCAGAAAAAAAATACGATGTCACACAATACGGACATTGGTCTGGAACTGGTATAATATTATTTGATTCAGATATTACTCTAAATATAGAATAGTTACTTGAAAGTGAATTTAAAATTCAAAAACTTTTATGTATGTTACAATCATGTATTCAATTGAAAACTTAAGTAAAACTATGCCATTGGAGTTAATAAATATAATAGAACCCTTTACAAGAAAACCCATTAAACTAGATTTAAAAAAAGACATTCATAACTATATAAAAGTACTACTTACTATTAAAAATTTGTATCAACAACGGAATTTACATTTCGCATCAGAATTTTTACCAGAAATCATATGGATATGGATTGCAAAAGACATACTATCTTTTTGTAATACTCGTATGATATTTCCGACTATATTATCAAAAAGATCACACGATATTAATTTACTTGATATGAGTTCTAGATTGTATCATAGAAATGTAATAGTTACATATCCATCATTGCAATTTATAGTAACACCTAAAAATCAATACGCATGGGGGAAAAGAGTTTCTCGACTGATTGTAGCAAGTCTTACAATTCATGAAAGAGAACAGTTTATAAATTTTGTTAATAAAAAAACTTTAAATTATAGAAGGTATCATCCTGATTCTATTTAGAGTTTTTTGGCAAGGCGGGCCGAGCGGCGGGGACCTTTAGGTTTGTTTTTTGAGCCTAGAGGGCGTCCACGTTTCGATTTAAGTTGGCACCGGAGACCACTTTCTCCCGATTTCGATTTGCAGGTGTGAGTCTTGCGAGTGCATTTTTTCAATGTAGTCGCAGGTCTTCTCTTGGCGTACCATACAGGGGCACACGATTCTGGCGAGGCTTTAGGGCGTCCACGGCCGGGTTTTGTTGCTCTAGTTGTTGGGCGAGGCATTATTAATATACCACAAGAAAAAAAACGCACAGGTCTATAATTTTTTTGTAGTTCACGGATAATGAAACATGGGAATCTAATATTCACAAGTGCGGGTGATAATACAGAATTTTATAATCATTGGTTAAAATTAAAAAACATATGCCTATTCGATATTTGTATAGTGTATTACGGAAATTCTAATAAAGAAAAGTTTAAAGAATATTCAACTTATTATTTCAAAAAAAAAGGTAGTAAATTTCAGAATTTCTATTACGTATATCACAACTATCAATCGATAATATCCAAATATGATAGGTTCTTTATTATAGATGACGATATTATTATAGATACGAGATCAATTAATCGCTTATTTGAAGAAAGTAAAAAACTCAATGTATGGTTATGTCAACCATCTTTGCTACCAGAAGGAAAAGTTGATTGGCCAATCACTAAAAATAACCCATCGTTAAAACTACAATATACAAATTTTGTTGAAATGAATGTACCTTTATTCTCCAAATATGCTCTTCACATTTTTATGAAAAAATATGACCCTTACATAGTAGGTTGGGGAACCGATTTACTTTATTCTCATTTGTTCTCAATACAGCCCGATTTTTCACATAATAAAATATGTATTATTCACTCAATAACATGTGTAAACCCATTAGAAATTAATAAAAAAAATAAAAAAAGAGAGATTGATAGGTTTATGAATACAGAAAAAAGGAAAATTGTATGGAATAATTGGAGAGAAAAAAATAATTACCCTAACGGTTTTGATTATATAGAACTATATGATTGCATAAAAAATACATAATTACATTGATAATAAACCTATAGCTAATATAGCGATCATTACTGAATCTTCGAACCGAATTGGGTTGAATGTTACATCATCTTCATTTTTATAAGATTTTAATAAAGCAGGTACTGCACGATTATAAGAAAAGTATATTATAACTGCCTTTAGTAAAATTAAGATTAAGATGATTAGAAGTTGTGTCATAAATAACTCTAATCCCGATGACTGATTGCTTCTGATTATATGAGTTCTTACATATCCTCCGATCATTTATTATAGTCAAATATTTTTATTTAGGGAGTAACAAGTTTAATGGTATACCCGTTGTTTCTGATAATTTTATCAAAGATCTTACAGCTTTATCCTTTTCTTTTGTATATTCGGTATTCGGTCCATATAATAAATAAAAGACAACAGCCCAAGAAGTACTTTGTCCACCAATTGTGAAACTATAAATATCTTGAGTATTAACCATAGTGTTTGGCTCATTAAACTTAAACATAGGAATAAACATATTAGGTGTATCCATATAAAAACGCATTAAAGAATTATAAACATTAATCATAAATGTTACGTCATCCAATCTTAATGTAAATTTATTATCACCTATATAATTTAATTGGTAAGGATATCCATTTCTCGTTAACAACACTCTTAGATATTGCTCATTTTTTTCTACAGTATCACCATTTGTAAAAATAACTTCAATATAATCTAATCTAGAAAGAGTTGCTTTATAATCCTGATTCTCATTCTGTGAAGTACTATATCTTTCCTTCAAATCTTTTAATTCCGAATTTAAATTTTTATTCTTAATACTTACATTTATAGTATTGTACAGTATCTGTACTTCTCTTATTATATCGTTTAAAAGTGCATATTCTTCACTGTTTAGTTTATTTTCATATTTATGCAATTCTTGTAATAACAAATAATAAGTTACAATATAAATAATAAAAATTGGTTCTGTAAAACCAATGCAAGCCATAATATCAATGTTCCCTTTGATTATAGATAATGCTTGCATAACAAACATTGTATCAAATAATTCAGACATTTTGTCTGATCTTAAATGAAATGGTATTTCTTGAAGATCTACAAGTCCTTGAATAGGTGTTTGCTCTACATCTTTTTTACTTACTAATTTATCTCTTGGTATATCACTATAATCACCACGATATATTACAGATGCTCTCAAACAGTCCGTAAAAAGTATATGAACATTTCCAAAAATCTTTTCACGTTCACTTGGATCATGTATTAAATAATTTGTATATTCAACTTTTTTCATAGAATAAAGAGGTGTTATGTCCGTTTTTGTATTGTCTGGTTTTACATCTGTTTTTAACATTCTATATGGATCCAGATCAAATACGTGAACCGAACTCTTTAAACTTTTTATAACTTGATCTGTCGTATCTTCATTTTCATAGAATAGTACATGCATTATTTATTCATAATTTTTCTTATTTGGAAATTTTTGAATTACAAGTTTGTTTAATCAGATTTTACTGTACGACATTTCAAATTAAATTGCTTTGCAAACAATACATTATATATATCACACATTTTCGCATTCGTTCCATCTGAATATTCATGATTTTTACCAAATTCATATTTTTTTCCTAATTTTCTCAATGCACCCCCCATTGCATCATATGCACTCATATTATTGTTTTTTAATCTTTCATATTCTTCTTCAAATATTTTTCTTATTTCAGGATTAGTAATATATTCTTCTAAATTAATATTCCCATTACATTCATCGATTGAAATATTTTTACCCACTTGTCTCACACCGTTTCTACATAGAATGCCTCCTTTTACATACTTTACAGAATTAAATGCACCATACGAGGACTTCCCTTTAAAGGGAAATCCAAATAAATTGATAAAATAAGTAAATAAAAATGATATTGTAAAAAACAATGTAATATACTTGAACACATTATTCATATTTAATCCAGGGTCAGATGTATATATACCTTCTTTCATAGCAGTGTAAATACTTTTATTCCAGTTCGCAAATCTTTCAGAGCCAGATAATATTAAAGTTATTATTAAAGGACCTATAAATAAAAATACTGTTTCTATCCATGAAATAAATACATATGCTACGTGAGCAACCCCCCACAACATAAATCCAATTGATTTTATGATAAATCTTATAATAGGACTGTTAAATAATTCATTTCCTTTAAAAAAACATAAATACATTATCAAACCCAATAGTCCTATCATAAAAATCGTTATTTTCTCACTGAGACTTTTAAATAATTCTTTTGGTTCATCATCTACTATATGAGGTTGTACACAAGAATCATTCATTTTGTATCCATCATAAACACCATCCGGTGGCTTATTATCACATTTCTTTTCACCTTTATATTGTATATCGCCATTATTATAATATACTGGTATGTCTGTTCTCTCTATCTCATCACTCACTTCTTCCTTTTTTGTCTCCAGGAATACAAAATCTTTCTCTTTTATAAAAACATAATTATCCATAACCACATTCTTGTAATCAAAAAAATTTTCATCTGTGAATTCTTGAAACGGATAACCACCTTTGTATAGATAGAATGATCTTTTTTTAGGTAAAACGTTTTGCATTGACCAACTCCCGTCCTCTTTTTTTTGAGTCTTTATTTTTCTTCTTATTTGATAAAATACATCTTGTGCTAGCGAATATTCTTTAGAAGCATCATTAATTATTTTTAATGGTATTGATATTATCAGTCTTTCTCTTTTTAAATCTATGTTCTCGTGTACAAGTGTTAGTTCACCTTTATATTCTGAATTGACCGATTTGTGCACAGTATCAGATATAGTAAACCATATCAATTTATATTTATTTTCTCTGAATATTACATCATGAAGTTCTGAACCTTCTAATCTAGTTATAAGAAATCTATCAGTAGAAGAGTCATGCTTAAAAGTTAATTTACTATATTCTATTTTTAAATCACATAGAAATTTACATGGATATATTTCTGTAGAATTAATTAATAAAGGTGCATTACTCATTAGTCCTTCCAAATAAAAAAAAATTTATCTTTTTGCTACTAAAATTTTTTATTGTTATAAATTTAGTATTTTTGATATATGAGAACCAGATAAAGGATCCGTACGTTGACTTATTCTTAAACTTACTATAAATGCAGCATTTATTAACTACTACACTTGTTTTTGCGACTTGACTAGATGAATTTTTGACGTATTTCATGTAGTATTTTTGATTTATCGGATCCAGTTGCACCATCAAGCCGTTTACTCATTCTTAAACTTACTATAAATGTAGCATTATTTGAGTTGTTGTATCCCTCAACTTGAAAGTTGCGGCCATTTTTAACGATACTTCTTTCTTCACTTATAAAATTAAGTTTGTTATTTATTAAATCATTCTCTCCCCGATATTTAGTTATATCTATTGCGTTTAGCCAAGACATATGATTAGAATTAATATCTTCAAAATCTTGGTTTAAATCTAAATCCTCAATACCCCGCATCTCGATCGACGTCGCCCGACGCGAAGCCCAGATCCACTTTCCCATCCCTTTTAAAATTTTCAATGTTCCATCATTTTTCAGTAGATATATGTTGTTATAAAATACCTGAACAATAAAAAATGGTTCCTCTTTAAGATCATTGTGGTTATCAAACTGAAGTTCCTCAAACGATGCAAAATACAAAGTCTCCCTATCGTTACTGCAATATAATAGCCCATAAATTGGTTTATTTTCAGGATGTTTTGTATGTGATAATCTAATTTCTACAACTGGACCCATATATATATCACCCAGAGATGGAATTTTATTAAACGTTGTCTTATCATAATAATTGTTTAATCTGTTTCCATAAGTTCCTCCCAAATTTAATTTTTCTACTAAATTATTTATATTTTCATTGTTCCTGTCTTTTCCGATTATTTCATAAGAATGGTAGACCAGAGAGGAGCCCAGCTTGTATTGCCCATGATGGTAAAAATATCTCCCGCCCCTACCTGCCCTATCTTTTACAATATAAAAAGGTACTCCATTATAATCATTCTCAATGTAATCTGCTATTTCTTCTATTTTGTAATAACCGGTCATTGTTCCCATATCAAATTTAGAAGAATTATTTTGTAATTCAAACTTTATGTATTCTTTATTATTATTTTTAAATATATATCCAGTCACTGATTCTTTCATACAATATCTTTTAAACCTTATTAATGGTATTTCCGTTCCTGAACTATTTATATCTTTGTAATCTGGTTCTCTACCTATTTTTTCATAATAATTATCAATTTTTGATTTGTTTAAAACTTTAGTAATAAGAAGTGAATTCTCAAAATCATCTGTATTTTCAACTTCAAAATGATAATCACCTTGAATTTCATCACATTGTTCTACTGGTGTGGTGTTTATTACTATATCCGAAGTTATATGATCAGAATTAATAGTATTATCGTATTCAATTTTTGATGGAACATCAGAAGATTCTTTGAATTTAACGGTTGCACACTTGTTTCTTTTATAAAATTGTTGAAAGTCAGATCCTTTATTTTTTATTACATGATTAAATAAATCACAAAAATTATATTCATATCTAACTTTTATACTATCCGCTCCCTTAGTATCTACTGTATAATTACGTAATTTAGTAAATCTTTTATCCATTTTAAAGGCTGCATATTTAATACCCTCTTTTACACTATATCCACCATTATCAATATATTCATTTAAATATTTCTTAAATAAAAAACTTGATAAGGGAGGAGCGGTAAAAAATTTATCTAAATCTAATTCTAATTCACATCTATCTATCTGAAAACCAGGACCTAATGTTCTAACTTTATTTAAACAGACCTTTACATTCTTCTTAGATTTCTTATTTTGTAATCTTATAAAACCAGAAAATGTCATAAAATAATAAATTAATGTAAGTATAGCAATAATAAAATTTAAATTTTTTGTTTTATTACAATTAAGACCATTAAAGGTAGCACTTTGAATACAATTCATTGTACTTGAAAGGAATTCACCTCCAGGACTTGGGTCGGACCATATTGTTTTTACGCTGTTTGTGATAGCATTAAAGAATGTTCCTAAACACCAAATTATAAATAAAATAATATTTGTAATAAATCTTGCAACATAAATATATGATACTTGAATTGGAATCCATATTAATAAACCTATCAATTTTAGAATTAATTTAAGACTATCCATTCCAAACCCTCTCTCGCTAATTTTGAATAAAGAAATTATAACAAATAAACCTATAAAACCTGCTAGAAAAACTAATATTCTACCTTCAAATGATGTTATAATATCTTTGGTATCAAATTCGTTCTTTTTATCTGTATCATCATCACTATCATAATCATCTTCATCGTCTGCACATTTTTTGTCTAAATTTATATCTTTCGTTTTTGTAACCTTTTTACATTTTACTTGTACACCCGTTTTTTCAACACCTTCTATTGTCAATGTAGAACCATCATTTCCATATAATTTTATAATTTCTATACTTGTTTTGTAGTAATCTTTATTGTTTTTAAGAGAATTAAATGTTTTAGATTGTATTGGAATAGAATCATTGAATATTATGTATGTATTTGTTCCATTACCCTTTTCATTCGATACATACCAAAAAAACTTACGTCTATTTGGAATCAAATCCAAAAGACTTTCATCATTTAATTGAAATTCCATACTTCCATTTCTAAGCTCATCAGATGCATCTAATTTTGAAAAAAAATTTTGTGAAAGAGAATTTGAAACTGATTTTTCTAATGGAATATATACCAACAATTTGTTATTACTATTCCCAGTTTGCTCATGAATGAGTAAACATTCACCCAACACATCATCTTCATTATTTGTAAGTGCGTGTGTTTGAGGAATAATACGTAGATCCTTCAATTGATACATTACCTTTTTGAAAGACACGTAAGAATCAGAATTATTCGTTTTTACAATAAATTTTTTACCTAAATTATCTGATTCATATACAATTGATATACTCTTATAAGAAAAATGAATAGGACATAATATATTACATTGTGTGAAATTATTTGTATTAATTTTAACTTTACCCTCCATTATTTACTCTAAATAGTTTTAATGTAGATTTTTATTTCTTATCTTTTAGATGCAAATTTTTATCTAAATTATCTAAAATATAAGTACACGTATCAAAAAATTGCTCTCGTCTCTCTTTTACATGTGCATATTTTAATTCATCTGGGACTACATCTTTAGGGTTATTTTTTTCATCTAATATTTGTACACATACCGCAATAATATATTTTTTACCACTTGTTTTAAATATAGATTTATTGTTTATATGATTAATAAGGATATTTACACATGCTTCTTTTGAACCACCTACCCAAAATATATTAGTTTCATTAATTGAATGTCTTACTGCATTTATAAACGATATTATAAGAAATGATAATCTCCACACATCTTTCATTTCAGCTTTCTTATTGTATAATGGTGCAGATACCTGTTTTAAATATTGAGACCATTTTAATGCAGTTTCTCTCAGATTTCTATACCCCTTAGAAAATAATGCTTTTCTTATAGCATTTCCTACTAATACAGTACCTGCAGCAGTTGCGTATGTTAGACCAAATGGTACACCCCAAGGACCAATCATTAATGGAATTCCACCAACTAGAATAACATGTTGCAATGTTTGATTTAATGTAACTTTTTTACATCCTGGAGGATCGTCGCCAAATGCTTGTGAACCAATATATTTTGTAACTGGAATAATTGCACCCGCACCTACTCCAGCAGCAACTCCTGTTATTGATAAATAAGCAGCAGATCCTAAAAATTCTGGTATTATATTAAATACTAACTCTTTTATCTCACTCATACCTGAGAATACTTGGTAGGAAGATTCTTTAACAATTTCACTTACACTTTCTCCTAGATCTTCTCCTGCATCTTCTATAGCTTCTGCTGCATCTTCTCCTACATCTGCTGCATCTTCTGCTGCATCTTCTGCTGCATCTTTTGCTGCATCTGCTGCATCTTCTGCTGCATCTTTTGCTGCATCTGCTGCATCTTCTGCTCCTTGTTCTGTATCTCCTAATACAGCTTCTGCTCCTTGTTCTGTATCTCCTAATACACCTTCTGCTCCTTGTTCTGTATCTTCGAATATACCTGTTGCTCCTTCTTTAACTGGATCATCAGTAGTTAAGTCAGATGCACCTCCAACTATACCTCCAATAGTAACAGCACCACCTTTTTTCTTATTATCGTTAAAACTGATCAAATTATAATAAAAACTTCTTCTTTTTATTTTTTCTTCTTGTGATAATTCTTCACGTAGTACTTCTTCGAAATCATCTGTTTGAGCATCTAATAAATCAATTGCTCGCATGTATTTAGTAATTAATATATCAACAAGAGTTGCACCAGAATACGTCATACCTGGAATAATAAAATTTGTAATATTTTTATTGATAGATTTCTTTGTCGTTTTTATTACTCCTTCTCTTGTGACTCCAATAAATTTATCACTTGTCTCTTTCAATTCTTTCTTTTTTGTATTTTTTTTTCTGGTTTTATTATTTTTAACATCTTTCTTAGATTTTTTGTTAACAGGTTGTTTAGATTTAGACTTGCCCATTTATAATTAAAATATATATTTATTTAAATCCCAACCCAACTCCTTTAGTATAATAATAAGTGTATCTTAAATTTCCTATTTCTGAAAATTCATCTCCAGATATTACTATAAAATTATTATTAAACCCACGAGAATAATTTAATTCTTTTATTTTACCTAAAAGTATCTCATCGTCGCATATTATATTTTTAATACGATCCGGACCATTCAAATATTTATCTCCAAGAGCACCCTTAATAAGTGGATTTCCACCAGATACACTAGGGTTATTGGCAAAATTTGTATATTTGAAATAACTTCCAAAATTGACTGTAAAAATAATTATAGCTTTATTTGAATTTGAGTTCGAATCATTAGAATCATAGTTAGAATCTGTATTAGAATCAGAAAGATCTACAATCTCTAATATAACATTATATTCGGGTCCATATTCCGTTTCATCAGAAGATGAAATATATTGATCTATCTCAATTGTTATTTGTGCTAAAGGTGGATCAAATTCACTGGGAAAGACCTCGTGTGTATATGTACTTCCAAACGACACATGACCATTTACATTTATATCATTCACAGTTAATGACGTACCTGTTAAACTCGTACTTGTTATTAATATAGAATCACCACTTGAATTTTGAATATCTATTTTATCAGATTCTATTTTTGTATAATTTCCAGAAGAAGTTTTACATTCTATTGATTCTGAATTTATAACGGTTTCATTTGATGAAGAACCATTCTTAACTAAAATATTTCCTGAATTTGAATCACTCTCTATCGTTACTAAAGAATTTGATGTCATAAATTTTTGGGTTGTAAATTCATCATAATTATTTGATTCAGTTGAAGTATATACATTAAAATTCCCTGTTGTACTGAAATGTGTTGATGTTAAATCACCTGTTATTGCTAATGACCCATTCATTGTGTTTATGTTATCTAAATTTAATTCCGAACCCACAACGTTTAATACATCAGTTTTTAAATAAGGAACATAAAATCCTGAAGAATCCCAATGTGAACTGTTTGTAAATTCTATTTTGTCATTTAATATTTGCAATGTATTCCCACTACTATCACCACATACAACTTTATCCGATTGAATGTATGAATATTTATCCGCATCCTTTATAAGTAAACAACCAGATAAATCCAAATTACTAGTACCAGTCTCAGATGCATCCAAAGATGCATTGCCTAATGTCATATTTTGTACAAAAACAGTATTACATGTTAGATCCCCATTACCAATATCAATATCACCACCTACAGTAACACTGCCTGTTAATGTTTCTACATTACCTCCAATTGACAAAAAACCCGGAATTGTCATATTTCCTGAACCATCGACTAAATTATTAATATTGCCATATGAGTCTTTAATATTATAAATTCTAGCACTAACTTCACCAGTACAATCAATACCAGTTGAATCTATAGTTATGTTGTCTGTAGTTATTTTATTCGTTTCGACATATCCACTCACTTCTATATTTTGTCCTTTAATTATACCTGTTGTTGCGTCAATAGATATACCAGAATCAATAGATAAAATACCAGTTGTTAAAGTATCGCATGATATGTTCCCCGATAATATATTAAGTCCATCAGTATTGAATTGAGCATATAAAATACCTGACGAATCGAATAAATCCATATTATTACATTTTATTTCACCTGCACAATTAATATCTCCAGTTGATGTTATATCACCACCTATTGTCAAACTACCTACCGATGTTATAGTGTTATTATCAATTACAATACCACCCGTATCTGTCTCATATTTATTTAGTATCAACTCATCAAATGTACATATGGTATTCTCATTCATGATTAACCCAGATGAATCTAAAATATTACCTGAGATATTTAAAGAACCCGTAACTACAGAATTTGAAAAAATATTACCAGAACAATCAAAATTTCCAGATAAATCTATTCTTATACCTTCAGTTTCTAATTGTTTAGAACTAACACTATTACAAGTAATTGTAGTTCCTGTTCCACTTATATCTCCAATAATGTTTAAATTATTCGAATTAAAAGTTGCTGCATTAATTATACCCGAACTATCTATATTACCAGATGAATCAATTCTTATAGCATCAGCTGTTATATCTCCCCCAATAACAATATTTCCAGATAAATCAAGCCTTCCTGATAAATCTAAATTACCTTTAATAATCGCATCTCCATTATCTCCATCTATTGATAATAATATATCATCGTTCTTATTTTCCAATATAAATCCACCACTTGTATCGACTCGTATCCGTATTTTTTTTTGATTATTATCTGAAACATCTGGAGGATGCGTCCCTGCAGGCGTATATCCTGAACTATCTGCATAATATAAACAATTATAACCAGAAGAATCAAAATATATCCCATGTGTTCTTGCGTCATTAAACTGATTTCCACTGGAATCTGTCATCAGTTTTATTAAACTACCGCCTCTCAAATCTAACTGATCCGTAAAAACCATATCCGCTTGAAAATCTAAAGTTCCATAAAATGCAAGCAATTCTCCATTCAATTGAATAGTATCACCATTTACAACAATTGATCCACTAGCATCAAACTGCAATGAATTACTTGTATTTATTCTTATATTTTCTGCTATATTATTACCAGACGAATCATTACCTATATTCAAATTTTGTAATGAACTTATTGCAAAAACATCAGCATTAATATTTATATTTTCAGCCAAAAAATTTACATTCCCAGTACAATTCATATCAATTGAATTCGACTCTAACAATATTTGTCCAGATGAATCCCATAAAGTATTGTTTCCAGAAGATTCTCCAAATTGTATTTTATTATTTGCATATAATGTTACATTATCTACATATTCTGCTGGTGGTGCAGGGCCTCCTGAAACTATAGAATCAGATTGAGGTGCTGGAAGTTCTCCAAATGTTAATTTCTTAGTATTGTCATCATATTTTATATATTCCTCAGATTCCAATACACTTTGTAAAGTTGTCACACTATATTTACCTCCTAACTGTGTTGGATATATATTAATTGTTCCATCTTGTGCTAATCTTAGACTGTCTTGTAATAATTTTTTATTATCTTGATGCAAAGATATTTCGGGAAGTTTACTTTTCCTAACCATTGAGCTTTATTATTCAAGTCAATATTTAAGTATTCATAATTTTACATTTATACATTCTATTTAAATCTTTCACATGTAAAAAATTAATTGTTGTTATTTGTGTCATTTATGTCATAATTAGGATCATAATGAATATTTATTGTACTATTATCGTAATTCTCTGATTCATAATTTATAATATATCCAATATCTTCTAAAACACCCAACGTCATAGAACTAATATGATTAATTGTATTTGGATTTATCAATCCCGTCATTATTTCAGTTGGTATAACAGGATGAGCATGGTTGTTATCATAAATATATTCTACAACATAACCATCTTGTAAACCCTCTTCGAAATGAGCATCTGCTGTTCCTGGTCCAAAATGCCCTTCAATAGGTATACCCGTTATGTTACTCGTAGGGAAGTTATATATCTCTAAGATATTTATATATTCACGTAACCCATTTGTACCAGTATAGAAGTTGTTTGTAATGTTATTAGTCCAACCAAAATCATCTATACCGACACCTAACATATGAATAATCTCATGAATAAGAACAAGAACATCTATGTGAACCTGGTTACTACTGTTATTTAACCAATAATAATATGGATTGTCACGATCTCCCCCGAAAAATAAGTTATTGTCTGAATTTATTGTTATTGTATTTGTTCCTGGATTCGCTGTACCCAACGTATTGCTTGAAAGAGATTCCTCTTTAATTATTATAGGAGTATTTGCCAGTGTTTCAACATATTCAGATCTTGTTACATCATATCCAATAATAAGATCTTCTATTATATCTTTTGCAGTTTCTATATTGTTTTTCAAAGAGACCGATGTAGTTACTGGACTGTAAATCAAATTCAAATCAAATGAATGTTCTGGCTCGGGCTCAGGTTCTGGCTCTGGTTCGGGTTGAGGCTCGGGTTCGGGTTCCGGTTCGGGTTCTGGCTCTGGTTCGGGTTGAGGCTCGGGTTCGGGTTCCGGTT
>MDSV01209804.1_pt1 | contig 23249 bp, 12 predicted proteins | sample 810851 | NCBI WGS metagenome assembly MDSV01 (sample SAMN05326640, study PRJNA326480) | marine metagenome | isolation source: seawater | place: Atlantic Ocean: North East | collected 2012 | reverse complement strand
TTTTTATTTTGTGAAACTTTTTTTAAAAGTTTTTATTTTGTGAAACTTTTTTTAAAAGTTTTTATTTTGTGAAACTTTTTTTAAAAGTTTTTTTGGTCGCAATGGGTAATTGATGCAAAACATTAATTTCTTTGGGTGAATGCAATCGTGAACATAATCAGAAATATATTTAAATGTAACTTTTCCATTATTGGGTTTAAGGACTTCCAAATATTCTTTTTGAATATTATAAAGGATTGGTTTGAATTCAAAGGGACACTCCTTAAGACGTTTTTTCTTCAAAATAAATGTATCAACATAATGATAAAAAAGTTTATAAGTCCAATTATATAATTTTACTTTATATGTTTCAAATTCATCTTTATATTCTGGAAAATGTTTCAAAAAAATTCCTAATTGGTTATTTTTTCGAAGTGTTAAATATTGTAAAAACATTTTTTGAAGATTTCCTTTCAATCTTTTAAGATTTTCATAAGCAATGTTTCGTATTTTGGTTCTAATACCTTCTTTATTATATATTACAAATCCGACCATATCTAATGGTAAATTTTCACCAGAACATAATTCTGTGAAATCAATCCAATTATTAATATTTTTGCGTATTTCATTTAATTTTCTTGGCATATCAATGTTAATATTTTTTTCTTGTTCTGTTACATCAAATATTTCATTTTCTTCATTAAAAGAATAGACACGTGTTAAAATTAATTTTGGTTTTTTTATATGCTTCACTATTTTATTATTTGGATGCTGTAAAACAAATGAATAACAACATTCTTTATTTAAAATATTGAAATCTAATTTTTCTTCAATACAAGCATCTAAAAACATATCATAAAATGTTTTTTGAGTATCGAGATTATAACGACATTTAGCGCCGACATTACTTTTTGTGCAAAATTCCCATCCAGGTTTTATTTCCCCATTTACATCTATTTTATTATTATTATAAAAAATATTGATCATGGTTCCATCAACATATTCGGTAATATTACAATCAAAAAATTCATTATCAATTACAAAGTTATTGTAATTGACTGATTTTTGTGGAGCGAAAACAACAATTTTATCTCTATTAATAATCAATGACCGAAACAATCCAACAGATTTTTCATTATTAATAGTCAAATTTTTTTTATTATATTTAATAATTGTAAAATCATTTCTTTTTTTTACAATATAATTATCATCTTCACAAAGTTGTGAAATATTATTTTGTTTTAATGGTGTGTATTTCATTCTTAAGCTCATATTATAAAATTATTACTATTATTTTAAATGTATTTAAAATATATTTAAAATGTTTTAAAATATTAACAATTACGTGTTGTCCAGATAACAGCGTGATTTATAAAATCATTTTTTTTTCCTTTTGGTTTTTTTGGTGGGATTGACACGTGATTTACACCAGGCCATTTTAAGATATCTTCGCTATAATTTCCATAATAACATTCCATAAAAGTAGGCCATTTTTTATCTTCTGGTATGTTTTTTGATTTAATTTCCCACCAATCTGCAATAAATGATCCCACAATATGACCACGACTATTTGTTGGACGTGCTTTGTAAAGTTTTAAACCTATATCAGCTGTAATATATTGTCCTGTGTTTTCTAAAATTTCATTTAAGAAATTGAATAGATGTTGATCTGAAATTTTTTTATTTTTTAGAATAAATTTTTTCCCTTCTTCATTAATTACATTGTTTTTCACCCATTCATTGCATTTATCTGAAAATTCTTTATTACTCATAATACCATTTTTAGCTAAATGGTTAAAACACTCACTACATTTGTAATCGAAGTCTTTATTAGAATAAAATTTACCACATTTACAAAGATGAGGTTTTAGATATTTTTTTCCACATTTTAAAGGCATATTGTTATTTTTATTAATTATTAATAAAAATAAATTATTATCAATTTATTATATATTTCTTTGAACTTTTTCTTTTGAATTTTTTTGTGAAACTTTTTTCTTTGAAACTTTTTTCTTTGAAACTTTTTTCTTTGAAACTTTTTTGTGAAACTTTTTTTGTGAAACTTTTTTTTAAAAAGTTTAATATTTATAGAATATAAGTAATGACTGATAATACTGTCGATGAATCATTAAATTTAAAATTAGGTCAAATTATTAAAATAATAGCACCTGTAAATGATAATTTAAACGATAAAATATTTTTTATTGATTATTTAGATGAAAATACAATTACTTTAATAAATCAAGAAGAAGAAAAAATAATTAATATAGGATTGAACAATGAAGTTATTAATGACGAAAGCATAGAACAAATAGAAATATTGTATACACCTATTGAAGAAGGCTTTGCTAGGCAAAACAATTTAATTATGGGTGTAAATATTACTATAGAATTTGGTGGAGATGTTCCAATAATAGTGAATGGTGAAATTACAAATTTAGTAAAAGATATGATAGAATTTACTGTTTATCCAACAAAAGAGAAATTATATATTGATTTTGAATACAAAGGAATATCAAAAGATTTAAATATTATAGCAATAAGACCTTTTATTAGACCAGATAAAAAAAAGGATGGTAGTATTTCACAGGAAAAAGAAGATGAAATATTATTAGAAGAGGATGAATTAATGGTAGAAGACGATGAAATGAACGATATTATATTAAATTATGAAGAACAAGACAATATGGAAAAAATAAATGAAATAATATTAACAGCAGATGATATTATAATAACAAATGATAAATATGAAGAAATATCTCAAGTTGTAAACATAGAAGAGAAAAACAAGAGATATTCATTAGAACAACAAGTTGGTGATTTATTGGATGATTTATTAGCAAGTATTCCAACGGATAAACGCACAAAACAGGTTACTAGTGAAATAAATAAAGTTATTAATAGATTTAAGGAATTACGTATGGATTTTTCTCGTTTTAAAGAGGATGGAGTAATAAATATGCCAAAGATTAATTATGCAGAGAAAGAGCATAAAAGTTTGATGGATACTTTATTAAATTTTGATAAAGACATACATTGGATGATACCTATTATAAAAAACAAGAAGAAATTGTATGATATTCCATCTTTTAAAGGAGAAAAAATGAATGATTATATACCAGACAAATTAGAAAACTTTGTTGATAATTTCAATAAAACATTAGAAATGTATTATAGTAATGATAATTCAATAAACGATAAATATAAATTTTTGAGAGAAAGATTGAATAATCTTCAAAAAAACACATTTGAACCGGAAGAAAAAAGAGATGTAATAACAGAAGTTAAAATAAATAATGATATACTTACAATTACTGAAAATTATGATAATTTGCAATCAACTATTGTTAAAAATGAAAATATTAAAAGTGTTAAAAGTTATATGCAAAAATACATTACGGGTGAAAAAATAAAATTAAAAAACGAAGATACGACCTTATTTGAATATAAAACATTGGTAGAAAATGAAAAAATATATTTAAAAGGTTTTGTTATTATGCCAAATGCTTTTAAAGAAAAATCAAAAATATTTTTAAATAATAAAAATTTATATGATAAAGTGGTATTAAATAATATAAAAACGAATAATAATTTGTTAAAAAAATACGATATGGAGAATATAATAGTGAATGAAGATTTTGAAAAATCTATTTTACCTGTTAATTTGGATGAACCATATGAATTGACATTTTCAGAAACAAGAAATTACGAAGACAGATTATATGATAATATTTATTCAAAATTTTTAAATTCAACTATACCGACGAATATGGAAATTATAAGGGAAGTATATAAATTATATAAAAATAAAACAACGAATATTGGTTTCGTAGAAGAATTGGAAAATTTCATGATATATCCTGAAGATATAAATTTTGAACAATATGAATTAATCAATGCCATTATTGATAAAAACATTACAAAAATGAAGAAAGTTATTGGAAAAAGAGAAAATATATATTTTAATAAACAAAAAAAGACATATACAAAAGATAATTTATTGTATAAATTATTTAATACTGAAACCTCTTCAAAACAAATTGCAGAACTTTCTGAAAATTATAACATTTCAGAAGATATTACAAAAGGTGAAACATTGAAAAACATAATACAATTTGATGGTGGAAAAATGTTAAATATATTATTAAGTATTGAACAAAATGAGCTATATCAAAAAGACAATTTCGATGAAAAAATAAAAATGGAACTGGAAAAATTAAACCTTGAAGAAAAAAAAGAAGAAGAAAAGGAATTATGTAAAGAATTTGTTATAACAAAATCATATAAAACAATTGAAGAATTGCAGAATCACAATGGAAAGGAAGAAGTATATTATGATAGAGAATATGACACAACAAGATATGATATTATGGAAGATTTTGAAGCAGAGAAAGAAATATTAAAAGATGAAGTTTTATTGGAAAAAATAACAAATCATTTAATGGTCAATGTTGGAGTTGATAAAAATCAAGCAATTAGAGATGCAATTAGTATGATGACTGGAAAAAAATTAATACAAGATGGCGAATATGCTGTTTTAGATTTGGGAGATTTTGAATATAGATATTATGAAAGGAGGAATGGTAATTGGCGTTTGAATGAAGAATTAAGTGATAAACTTCCTGATGATGCGATATTTTGTAATTTAAAAGAGAAATGTTTAAATATTAAAGATAAATGTGGATCAATTGATAAAAATAGTATAGCACAACAAAAGAAATTATTAAATGAAATTACTGATAATTTCTCTCAGAACATGAAAAATGAACATGAAAAACAAATACAAAAATTAAACAAATTAAAAACGGAAAGTTATGAAAGATTGGATGAAATTAGAAAATTTCAATATAGACAATCCATTAAAAAAGACATGGAAATGACTAGAATAGGTAATAGTTTGGAGTTAACAGATGTATTAACTTCGCCAAATAGTAAATTATTAAATTTGGTATTGAGTCAAAATGATGTTGTCAAGAAATACGCAGATATTTTATTATTTATACAGAAATATTGCCGCGAATACGAAATCACAAATAATAAAGAAAGTGAGTTTTGGTATTATTGTATTGAAACGGATATACCTTTATTACCTACTTTCTATTATGATTTGGCGGAGTCTTTTGCAAATAATACATATAATGAAGCAGTTAATAAAATTGTAAAAGAGAGAGGTGTTGAAAGTAATGATGGTGATAAAATTGTTGATAAATATAGTGGTTATACTATTAAAACGAAACAATATGATTTTAATGAGGGATATGATAAAGATGGTTATAAAATAAATACTCGTGAGGTATTAGAAGAAGATGAAGGCGATATTGTTACAAATATATTAGAGAAGAATGTAGTATTTAATAAAAAACAATCAAATACTGTAAGAATTATAACAAATTTAATAAATGCTATTGAAAAAGCTGTAGGGGTTGATTTATCTGAAGATAGAGAATTTATGGTAAAACATATTATCCAGTTAATTAATGAAAATGTGAAAACAAAGGCTGAATATAAAAGACAAGAATTATTAATGAAGAAGAGGGGTAAAACAATTAAACCTTACAATTTAGTGCAAAACAGGGTTTTATTTTCTGCTATAATTTCTATATTTATTATTACTGTTCAAACTTCTATTCCTGAAATTAAAACTTCAAAAACTTTTCCTGGATGTATAAAATCATTTGATGGATTTCCATTAAATAATAAGCATAAAGATTTTTTGAATTACGTTGTTTGTATATTGTTGAAAATAAGGACAGATAAAGCACCATGGACGGCTTTACCAAACGTAAAAAAATTAACTAAAAAAAGTGTTCCTATTATTGAAAAATATGTTCATAAATTAAAGGTTTTTATAGAAGAAAAGGTGTTACCTAAAATGGATATAAAAAATAGATTGGAAACTAAAAGACAATGGTTAACGGAAAATAAAAGTTCAACTGAAATAATAGCAGAGTTTAGTTTGGAAAAATGGTTAACATTTTTACCACCATTGATAAAAATAAATGTTAATTCAACAAAAATGTTAGGAAGTAGTTTTACAAAATTGTTGGATAAATTAATTAGAAACGGTGATAAAAATCAGTTTAAATTACTTAATAAATTAATTGGAAAAATGAATGAGTATTCTTTTTCTATTATTGAAAAGATAAATAAAGTAGTGGAGAAAAAGGAATTATTATTTGTAAGTAAATCGGGTGTTCCTTATCTTGAAAATTCTTGTTGTAATGATAAAAGTAACAATGTGTATAATTATTTTATTGAAGAAGATACGTCTATAGAAAGAGATAATAATAATATTAATGTATTATTGAATGTAAAAGAAGAAAATGATAAATTAAAAAGACCAGCTTATTTTTATTCGGATGTGGATACACATATTTTAAAACAAGAATTGGTTGATAATTTAACAGAAGAGACAATATATAGAGCGTTCATTAAATATTGTTCTTTTAATACAGGATTTAATTTGGAACCGAAATTATTAGAAATATGTGGAACAAATAAATCGTCTTTTAAAAAATATGATACAATAGAAGATAAAATATTTAAAATGAAGACAGATGACGGGTTAATATATGATGAAGCATCATTTAATAATTTAATAAAATATATCAATAAGAAAAATGTTTTAAATATTCCAATTAAAGTGAATAAATTGAAAAAAAAAGTTTTTGAAGAAATGTTAGAATATATAAAATCAAAAAAAGATAATACTTTATTTGATATTGAAATTGTAAATAAAATATTGGAAATGATGGATAGATATTCTATAAATTTTATTGGAAAAAAGGATGTTGATTTTGAAGATTTTAAATTAATAATAGATGAAAAAATAGAATTATTGCATAATAAATTGTTTGAATTTTTAAAATACAATATAAAAGAGGATATAACTAAAAATAGCAAATTTCTCTCCAATATAGAAAATTATAGCTTAATTGGAGATGAAATATTTATGTCGATGGAAAATAATACAGGATTTATGGTAGGTGAACAAATAAAAAATATGATTATTGATGTTTGTTTAATATTTCCAGAAATGGTTATAAAAAATATAAATTACGAGAATAAACATATACCAAGTCATTGGAAGTTATCTAAAAGACATAATAAAGAAGTGAAAGATATTATATTCGACGAGGTTAAAATTATGAGAAATGTATATAATAAAGATGAATTAAATTCTTTATTGAATAAGATAAAGGTGGAGTCTGAGAATTTATTATTGATTATAAAAAATATTCCTTTTTATTCTGATATTGGAGAGAAAAAGAGTGTATATAATTATGAATTTTATAAGAGAATTAGCAAATACTTTTTATTAGTGGCTTTGAATAATTATATTTTATTGCTTGAAAAACAAGAGAAGATTCCATCATTAAAAGAATCAAAAATAGATCAAAGTATATTTCGCAAAGAAAATAAAACGTTGAAAATAAACACTTCACAAATGATTTTAAATATGTTAACTATTTTTAAAAAAAGAAAAAAAATATTGAATGTTTCAAAAGAAAAAATTAATAAAAGTGTTATGAAATCAAAGGTTAAAGAAAAGTTTAAAATTACAAATAACTTGAAAAATTTATCAGATGAACAAAGAAAAATAGAAGATTTAATGAAAAATCTAAAATTAGGAAGATGGAGAATGGGACAAACGCGAGCTTTATTTGAATATGATGAAAATCAATATGATAAAGAAAGAGAAGAAATGGATAAAACAATATTAGAAGAATTAGCTGTTGGAAAAATGGATGATGTGACAATGGAAAACAGAGAAATTTATATGATAGACTATTTAGAAAATACATTAAGAGAAAACCAATTACAAGCAGAAGAATTAGCTTTAGATGAAAGAGAAGAGGGTGATAGAGATGGTGAAGAATACTGGTAAATTTATTTTATACTTTTTAAAAAATTGTATTTTTTTCAAAATTACAATTTTTTAAAAAGTATAAAATAAATTTGGGGCTTTCGTGTTTTTGATATATTTTGTTTTTGATATATTTTGTTTTTGATATATTTTGTTTTTTATAATTTAAAAATCTAAATATAAATTATTAAATGTATAGAAAATTTATTAGGAAAAACATAACATCATGTTCAATATTGGTATTTTTGATGATATTTTTAATTGTTCAAAGTATGAAACCTTCTTTTATTTATGAAAATGATGGTAGTTTTAGACAATTTGGTTTAGGATATAAGAAAAAAACGGTTATTCCAATATGGTTAATTACTATTATTTTAGCAATTTTGTCTTATGTTTTTATTTTGTATTACTTAACTATACCTAAATACAATTTTTAAATTTTATTAAACATTTTTAAATTTTATTAAACATTTTTAAATTTTATTAAATATATTTTAATAAAATTTTTACTATATTATTCACTTTTTTTTGTTTCTTTATCTTCAACTTCACCGCAAATATTATCTAAAATATAAATTTGTGACACTGAAAATGTTAATAAACCACCTAAAAAGTACCATAAAAATTCAGAAATCATATCTTTTAATACAACAGCACTATACAATTTTTTCTTTAATGAAACTGTATTTCCTGCCTTCTTTTCTTCTTCAGTAGGTTCTTTCCAATTGAATTGTGTTTCGCCATCTCCTATATTTAATGATTCGATAGCATTGAAAAAATTATCAGGTGTTAATTCATTTAAGAAAAAAGTTCTATTATTAACAGTATTTAGTTTGTGAATTAATGATACTGGTTCATTGGAGTTACGGTCTTTTGGTTTTATCCATTCATATGAAGTTTTAAATAATTTTCTTGCCCAAATATTTTTAACAAGAAAGAATCCTATTGTATTTGAAAAGGGTGCTTTCCATCCGGGCATCAATACCAATACAGTTACCAATGTTCCCATAATAAAAATGAATGGAACAAAGGTGTAAAGAAAAGCATTTAGGGCAAAATTTTTGCTTCCAACGGGACAAGTTTGCGACATAACTCTGATATTTAAAGAATACATTAATAAAAACAGACCAACTAAGAAAGCTATTTGTAATAATGCAATTTTAGAAATAGCATCTCCTATTTGATCACCTTTATCACTCATAGCTCCCATATAAATTTTGAACATAGTGAAAAAATATAAAAATAAAGGAACTAAATAAGTTATCATAAAATTTGGGTTATTTGCTTTATCTGACATATTTATTATTATAAATAATAAGTATAATATTTTTTGAAATTTTCATTATTAAATATATCAATGAATCATAGTTTAATAGAACCTGGAACAAGATATTTTTTATCAGAAACTTTGAAAAATTGTAATATGCAAAGACAACATAAAAATTTTATTTTATTAAATATAGGATTATTTTTGCTTTTTATTATAATTATAATTCTATATTTAGCATTTAAATTTAAAAATAAACCAACAGATGATGAATTGGAAAAAAAAAGTATAGACAAACAGAATTATATTTTATCAAAATTACAAAACGTCATAGAAACTTCGAAAATTAAAAATAAAACAATGATAACGAATCTTCCTAAATTTGAAAGTGATTATGAATTGTTACACGAAAAATTCTACCATATATAAAAAATTTTATAATAAAATCTAAAATTAAAAATTTTTAATTTTAAATTTTCTAATTTTAGATTTTATTATAAAATTTTTATAAATATTTAATATAACTATGAGCGAAGAAGAAAATGATTATGTTAAATATTTAACTTTGTTTTACACAATGAAAAAAAATTTTGATGAACAAAAGAAATCATTAAAAAAAAAAATAGTAGAAAAAGCATCTTCAAAAAAAGAAGCGAGAGATAAATTAAAATTAATGATGCCAAATTGTATAAATTGTGGAAAAAAAGGTGGAACAAATTTTGTTATTAATACTGATTATTTAATGGCACATTGTAATGCACCTGATAAATGTAATCTAAGTATAAAAATAAAAAAAGGGAAAATATTAGATTATAATTATGTTAAAGAATCAATAAAATTACATTTAGAGACATTAAAATCTGATATTATAAAAAATAAATTAAATTTGTTATTTAATTTAGAAAATGAAGATATTATTATTAATGAATTTAAATCTTTAAAGGAAGAGTATAAAGAGTTTTCAGAAAAATTAAAATCAGTAAATCTTTATAAAGATAAGTTGGACAAAACAAAATGGGGTAATTATATGGAATTTTATAATGAAAAAAAAGATGACATTAAAAATGAAACAAAAGAAGATGAAACAAAATTTAAAACCGAAATGAAAAAACGAGAAGAAACAGTAAAAAAAAGTGAATTAATTCATTTAATAAATAAAAGATTAGATGATGATGTTAAAAATATTAAACAATTATTGAAAGAAGCGAGAGAATTATCAGACAAAAAAAAAATAAGAAAAGCCATTGATGTTTATATCCAACAAATATTACCTAATATAACTAAAAAAAGTGAACTTGAATTTTCTGAAATATTTATTGAAAGTAATCAAATATCTTCTGCTGCATTTGGTAAAACACCAGAATATGAATACATTTTAAATAAAAACCAATATTCTTTAAATGATTTGGATTTAATCATTGAAAAATTTGAATTAATTGAGAAAAATTTAAATCAAAAAAATATAGGAAAAACTTTATCGATGAAAAAAAGAAGTAAAAAATCAAGAATGATAACAGCTTCTAAACAGGGTGCAACATTAACATTTAGTTCAAGTGTAGAAAATCATCACGGTATGGTTATACACGGTGAAAAATCAGAAGGTTACACAATTATGGATTTAAAAAATACAGAAAAAAAGATTAAAGAATTATATCCACGCGCTGAAGTAAAAATATATGATTTACGAACTGTATTGCCTGAAGAACAAAAAAATAACGCAGAGCCTGCGGCAATATTAATTTTCAAAGAGGGTGTTAATTATCTATTAAGCAGTATGAAAAAGAATTCTATTGATTTGTTTAATGAACATAGAGATTTGAAGAAAGACGAAAAATATAAAGATAAAAGAAGGAACAAAGTGTTAAATAAAAAGGCTCGTCATAATTTATGTTTTGCGGATGAATCTCAAAAAGCGGATTTTGAAAAAGGATTGGGAACCATTGTTCCTTTTTCCATATTACCCATAACAAGAAAATTACGTGAAGCTTTACCAAAGATAATAGGCGAAAAAGCAAAAAATAAAAAAGCTGAAGGAAATTATTACTATAATTTAAATGAAACTGGTATAGGTTTTCATGGTGATTCTGAAAGAGCTGATGTTATTGGAATTCGTTTTGGTGAAGACGATGAAAGTGGATTTCCTTTACATTATCAATGGTATTATCAAGGAGAACCAATAGGTGATAGATATAAATTTGACTTAAAAAATGGTGATCTTTATATTATGAGTGAAAAAGCTGTAGGTCAAGATTGGAAAAAAAGAAATATTTTAACATTAAGACACGCTGCTGGAGCTGATAAATATTTAAAAATAGACAAAGTAGATCCGGAAATAATTAAATTGATTGGAAAAAATAAAATAGATGAGACGATTAATATTGATAATACAGAAGAAGAAGGAGATTTATTAGAAGAAATGACCGATACGAAACAAGAAAGACCTGATTTATATAATAATGATTCTGTATTTGTGTTTTACAGCAAATCACGAGATGTATTGCCTGGTAAAGGAGGTAATAAACATAAAGATGAAAGTAAAAGATGGAGTGAAAAAGTATCTGATCCATCAAAATTTGATGAATTAAGTAGAATTAAAAATTGGAGAAAAGTATTATCAAATATGTGGGGAGGTTTAAGTGAAAACGAAGATAAACCACTTTTTAATTTGGATGGATATGAATGGGCATCAGTTGAACATTGGTTTCATGCAAATAAATTTAAATGGAAAATGGAAGAAAATGCAGAATATAAAGATTTTTATGAGAAATTTACATTTAATAGTGGGTCAGAAATATGTAAAGATGCGAAATTCGCACTTGGAGCAGGTGGAAGAACTGGTAGAGTAAAAGGCAAACAATATAGACCAAAAAATGTGGTATTGGATCCAAATTGGGAAAAAATAAAAGAAAAAATTATGGCGCAGGGACAAAGAGCAAAATATATGCAGGATACTTTATCAAAAAAAGTTTTATTGGCTACAAAAGATGCAAAATTGGTGCATTTGGTAACAAGAAGAGGAAAAGGAAGTGTATTAGTGAATTTTAATTCAACAATGGAAATAAGAGAATCTTTAAAAAATACAACAGGTTTTAGAAAAATAGTATTAGAAGAACCTAAAGATGATTTACAATTGGATGAAGATTTGCAAATAAATGACGATCCAGATGACGTATTTGATGATACAAATTTATATAAACCAATATCATTTAATGGAAAAATAGAATTAAATGACGAAGATATAAGTGATGAAGATTTAATAGATTATGAAAGAAGATAAATTATACTTTAAAAAATGTATACTTTTTTAAAAGTATATTTTTTGCTATACTTTTTTTAAAAGTATAATATATGTCTATGAAAAATGTCAGTTTAACTTTTTTAAATTTATTTTTACCACATATAAATAAAATTAAAAGTAGTAAAAATATTAATACAATATTAAAGAAAATATATACAAATATTAAACTTTCGAAGGAGTACCACGCGGTTATGTTTAAAAATGTTGAAATGAAAAAGATAGAAATAGATGATGATAATAAAGATGAAATTTTAGAGTCTTTATCATTAATAGGTAGTGATTCATTTGTTCCTGAAAATATAAAACATACTATTAAAAGGGACATAGCATGTATTGAAACGTATGAAATAACGATAAAAAATATTCATTTCACAATAGAATTTTTAATATGTAAGCGAGAGAAAAATGAAAAAAATATGAAAAGAATCATTGTTTTATTGCATTTTTTGTTAAGTTTTTATAAAACGAACAAGGTAGAATCTGTAAAAATCTCTCTATTTTTTTCAGATGAAAAGAAAAAGGTTCCTGTGGTTGAAAAACAAACTATGGATTTAGAACATATTAATACAGCTGTGACATATTCTTGTAAATTAAAAGGAGAGGTTTTTCTTTACAGAAAAGAGGAATGGTTCAAAGTATTGATACATGAATTAATGCATTCACTTTGTTTTGATTTTGCAAAATTACATATGGATTTTTCTATAAAAAATAAATTAAAAAATATGTTTAGTGTTAATAGTGAATTTCATATAACGGAGACATATAGTGAATTTTGGGCAAATATATTCAATACTTCTATTATTTCATTTATGGCTTTATCTAATAAAGATGATATAGAAGAATTTTATTTAAATTTTAAGATTTTAAATATTTTTGAAAAATATTATTCTATATTTTCGTGTATAAAAGTATTAGACCATATGGGTCTTAGTTATAAGGATATTATAACAGATGAAAACAAGACAAAAAGTATTTCTTTATATAAAGAAAATACAAATGTTTTTGCGTATCATATTTTAAAATCTGTATGGTTATTTAATACAGAAGAGTTTTTGTTGTGGTTTAATAAACATAATCATAATTTGATTTTTTCTAAGAAAGACGAGAGATATATTGCTGATTTACTTGAAAAAACGCACCTTTATTATAAGTCTGATGAATATTTGGATAAATTGAAATTAATAGAAGACTTATTCTTTACAATAAAAAAGGATAATGATTATAAAAAATTAATAAAAACACTTAGAATGACTATTGTTGAATTAAATTGATTTTATTATCACAGTAAAAAATCAATAATAAACAAAATGGGAATAAGACTGTTAAATCGATTTTTAAAAAACAATGTTGAATATATTGGAAAAAAAACACATTTTTCAAAATTAACCAATAAAAAAATTTGTATTGATATATATAATTATATTTATCAATTCTTAGGAAACGATAGATTAATTGAAGAACTTGAAATATTATGTAAAATTTTACATAAATATAAAATAGATGCATTATTTGTATTTGATGGTAAATATTCTGATGAAAAAAAAGCAGAACATGAAAAAAGAAGAACTAATAGAAAGAAAGCCAATGAAAAATATAATGAAATAGCATCTATTGAAAAAAAAACGTGGAAACAAAAATTAAAATTAAAATCATTAAATAGAGACCGTGTAAAAATAACGAAATGGGATGTGTTTGATGCAAAGAAATGTCTTGATTTATGTGGAATGAAGCATATTACAGCACCAGGAGAAGCTGAAGAATTTTGCGCAGAATTAATGAGAAAAAATAAAGTATTTGCGTGTATGAGTGAAGATACTGACTTATTTGCTTATGGTTGTAAAAACATAATTCGGAATATTAATTTTTATAAACATACATTCATTATGTATGATATGAACAAATTGTTGGAATTCATAGATATGACTAATGAAGAATTCAGACAAGTATGCACTTTATCGTGTAATGATTACACACTTAAAAGTAAAACTAAAAATTTCTTATATTTTATAAATTATTTTATAAGATATAAAATGGAAAAAGTTTATAATGAAGAATTAATATCATGGCTTATTTCAAATGATATATTAACTGAAAATGAATATGAAAATTATACACAAATAAAAGACATTTATAATTTAAATAATAAAAATGTTATGAAAAATTGTAAATATATTATCATAAAAAATAATACTTATTTTCCCAAAAAAGTTAAACAATTAGTAATTGAAAGAAAAAACTTCTTAAAAGAAATTTATGAATAAACTCTACTTTTAAAAAAAGTAGGACAAAATACTAAAAAAATAATACTTTTAAAAGTATTATTTTTTAATTATCGGTTCAATATTTTTTTTGCTTATACTTTTCCCAAAAGTATAAGTTTTGCTATACTTTTCCCAAAAGTATTAAGCTGATGTCACTGGGGCTGGACCACCTGCTTTTGCAAAATGTGGACTCATGTAACGTTGGAGATTGAAATAAGTAAGTTCATCACTATCCTTCAATTTAAGAAGTTTCTTCAACTTGTTATCTGCTAGAATACGGCGACCATTTTTTGGGTCTTGAAGCTTGTGTGCTCTAATGTAACCATTGATTTCGCGAGTTACTTCAGTTCTAGCCATTTCAGTTCCTTTTGGCTTTCCGAGAAACTTAGCGAGTTCTCCACTAATCTTTGTTGGTTTTACAAAACCACTTGGTGCACGATTTCCTGATTTACGTTTCTTGCGTCCAGCTTTTGTTGCAATCTTAACTTCACGTTCTGAACGTTTTGCAAGTGCTCTTACTTGTGAAGTAACACTGGTGAGTTTACTTCTGAGTGCAGAAAGTTCTCCCAAAAGTGAATCAAATTGTTCACTTAAAGTTGGTGCTGCGACTTCTTTCACAGCTTCAACAGCAGGTGCTGGTGCAACAACATTTGTGGTCTTAGCGACCTTAGTAGACTTAGTAGACTTTTTCTTTGTAGGCATTTTATAATATCCTATATTGTTATTCTTTTAAATAGTTTTGGTTAAAATATATTATTTTAAAATATATTTTACACCTTTTATACTCTTAATAATTTACTAATATATAATGAAAAGTGTTTTTTAAATATTTTGCGGTTGGTTTGTTAAAAATGATTCATACAACCATGGAAGTGAATTCGCTGCATTTAATGAAACAATGGTAAATGTTCCTAAAGCATAAAATCCTCCTAGAGAACGCGCTTCATCATTAATTCCAGATTTTATTAATTTTTCCACAAGATCTAAAATAAAATTTTTTATATATAATTCTGTTTTTGAAGTAAACATAGCGTGTAAATTTATACCATTAAAAAGTCTTCCATTTGTCGAAGGTAAAATATTTAATTTTGTTTGTTGTGTTATTTGAGCTCTATATCTCCATACATCATCTAATTCTCTTATATAACGAATACAACGATTTCTTGATAAATTCATTAACCAATTAGAATCTGTAATAAAACCCATATTATCAAAGTTTTGAAAAACATTTATTGCACGCAATTCTGTTTTCTTTTTATAAGATAAATTATTACTATCTTCTTCCAATTTAATAATAACAGGTAGTTTAAAAATTTTCGACATTTTTACAATTTTCTTTATATTATTCAATGTATTTTTTGGTAAATCATTGCGATTATAAGGATTTTTCGTATATTCACCATTTTTCAACAAATTATATATTGAACATATATCAAATCCATACACAAAATCATCTTTATCTTTAAAACTATAGAATTGATAGTAAGGTATTTCTTTCAATTCTGTAAAGATAAGAAAATCTTGATCATTTACACATTTTTTTCTATCGCGAATAGCAGGTCCATGCAATTTTAAAAATTTTCTAAATACATAACCTCTAAATATCCTTTGTATTTTTATAGAAAAAAATGAATATTTTAAATAATTATAAAGATTAAACGTCAATTGTCGCTTATTACCTGTTACTTTTTGATGAAAATAACGCGAAATACTTTTTAATTGTGAAACATTATAATTCTTTTTTAATAAATCACCGTATTCAGTATAATTAGGTATTTCAAATTCATCTTGTTTTATCTTTTTCTTTGATTTTTTTAAATATTTTTCATTTATATTTTCATAAATATAATCCTTTAAAAATGATTTTGGTGTTATTTTTAATATTTTAATATTCTTTTTTTCATATTTTTTTTTAGATTTTTCACTTTTTATAATGATATTGCTTTGTTCCATTATACATAAATTATACAAATTTTTTAATATTCATTTATTAAATAATAAAGATAATTTCAAAAACTTATTTTTTTGAATTAATATTAAATTGATTTTAAAATTGACTTAAAATAATTCAATCATAAATATAAATAATAATGTCTACAGAAAGAAAAATTACCAAAGCTAAAGCATTCAATGCATCTGATATTACTTACCGTGAAGCGGTTGTAAATAAAAGAGGAGGAAAAAATGTTCAAATTCAATTGGGCGGACAACCTCTTGTTTTACAAATTCCATTAATGTTCAACTGGGGTGTAAATGAACGTGTTGATGAACAAACTGGACGTGTAAGTTATGATATGGCTTTGCAATTTAATGACGATAGTCCTTCTGTTTTAAAGTTTTTAGAAGCTCTTAAGGTTATGGAAAATAAAATTAAAGAAGACTCTTGTGGTGAAATGTGTAAATCGTGGCACGGAAAATCAAAAATGTCGCGTGAAGTCATTGATGCTCTTATGTATCCTATTTTGAAATATCCTCAAAAGAAAGATGCACAAGGAAAACCAAATGGAGAACCCGATTACAGTAGATATCCAAGTATGAAAATTAAAATTCCTTATTGGGATGGTAAATTCAACTGTGAAGTATATGATATGAAAAGACAACCATTGTATTTACCAAGTTATACTGATAGTAGCTCTACTCCTGTGACAGCTATTCCAAAGGCATCGCACGTTAATGGTCTTATTCAATGCACTGGTATGTGGTTTGCTGGTGGCAAATGTGGTGTAACATGGAAATTGGTTCAAGCTTGTGTGAGACCACCTGCTCGTTTGTTGGGAACTGGAACTTGTCATATTATGGATGATAGTGATGATGAAGAAGCTGAAAATTTATTAAAACAAAAAGAAGAAACTAAAAAGGAAGAAGCTGAATATTCAGCATATGGTGAAGAAGAAGAACTATCTGAAAAAGAAGATGAAGAAGAACCTGAAGAAGAACCTGAAGAAGAACCTGAAGAAGAACCTGAAGAAGAACCTGAAGAAGAACCTGTAAAGAAAAAAAAGAAAAAAGTTGTTAGACGTAAAAAGAAATCATCAGATTAAATGAATAAATCTTCTAATTATTAAAATAAAAAAATTTATATAAATTTTTTTATTTTATTATTTTTAATATTTCCTTTTTGTTTTCCTTTTTGTTTTCCTTTTTGTTTTCCTTTTTGTTTTTCGTTTTTTTGTTCTGTGTTTTTTCTTTTTTTTCTTTTTTTTCTTTGAACCACCTTTCACCACACTAGAAGTTAACCAATTTTCTAAGTCATTAATATTTAATATTGTTTCAGTAAAGTTTTGCAATTCCACTGGAACTAAATCTCCAAGTTTATCTATTTCATCTTTTATTGAAATAGGCTTTAAACAGAACTGTTCATCCTGAATCGATTTATTTTTTGGCAAACACAACGAATTGTCACCTTCCATTTCTTGTAATAAATCATCCACATTTTTAAAGGTTTTGTTAAAGTTTTTATAAAGTAATTTAATAAAAAAATCATCTTTTAATAAAAGGTTATGAATTAATTTTTTTGGACCAGTATTAGGCACCACCGACTCATCATTTTTTACCACATTATATGCAATATTAAATTTATTTCCCATATTCTTGTGCAATCTCGTAATTATAAGTCGATTTTTTTTAGAAGGGGTTAATTCTTCGTAGACTCCTTCCCGTAAAGGGTTATTTATAATATCGTCATAAATATTTTTGGCATCACTTCCCTGGAACACTAACTTATCATCAACTATATCTGTTTTAATCCATGAAGGTATTGTACTCCCTCGATCGTTATTTGTCCACGATTTGGATAGTATACCCTCACTGCCATTCATCTTCCACTTTAATGATTTAGTAGCATCCAACCAATCCCTCCAATCCCCATTAAATGAAATATTTAAATTTTCCGTATTTCTATATTTTCTTTGAGTCTTATTTTTACTCTTTCCGCTCGTATGGAATTTTTCGAAAAGCTGTCCTTTTGCTTTTTCAAAATTTTCAGACAATTGACCACTACCATCACCATCTTGTAATTTTAAAGTATTTTTAAATTCACCATTGTCGATATAAAATTTTTTGCCTGAAAAAAATGTGCCACCCCCCTCGTCCCCTTGCTGGTAATCTTTTGTTATTAAATCTAATAAAAAAATATTCATATTTCCCCACACTGGTAATTTAATTAATTCACTTTTTATTTTATTTAAAAAATCTTCTTTGTTCATTTCATTTATTCGTTTTTTAAATTCTTCAATATAATTAACTTCTTTATTTTCTTTTCCACTGTAAGAACCGCCAAAATATTTCATTGATATTTCTGCAGTTGCCTTTGTTGTTTTCATTACTTCTTCATTTCCAATCTTTTGTTTTTTTTGTATATTCATTTTTTTCAATTGAATTGTTATCATTGTATTGGATTGGCCCGTTTTTACAATAGGTTGATAAAAATTAACATAATTATTGTCATTATTAAAACGTTGTAAGTTATCACCTTTATTAAATATTTCGCAAATAAGTATTATTTTTTTCATATCTATAAATTTTTTATATATCGGGTTGCAATAAGCTATTGTTTTTACTATTTGATTTACATCTCTTTCAAGTATTGTTAAAAATAATCTTGGTGGTGGAAAAGTTTGAGGTTCACCTGGTTTAACGATTTTCTTTTTAAGAAAAAAGGCTTTAAATTCTTTTAAAATTTCTTTAATAGTTAAGTCATTTTTATCCGGCCCTTCGAACAACCAATTAAATAGATCATTATTAGGATTACCGTCATTAAAAATATCAAAATATTTATTGTATGTCCCTTTTTCAACTTTAAAATTTGAATTGGATACTTTACAAACACCATATGTTGTAGTATTCAGTGTACCTATCAAAGTAGCATCATTATTATTTTCAATTTTTTCAATTATTTTATCCGCATAATTTATTAAAACTTCAATCGATGTACTTTCTGCATCAACACTTTTAGAATTGTAAAATTTCTTTATATTAAAATGTCCATCCAAATAAATAAACCTCTTAATATATTCCGCATCCTTCGCATATCCCTGATATAATTCATATTGAAGATGTTTAAATATTAAATTATAATATTCTTTAAATAAATTTTTAAAGGCATCTATAGCTCTATCTTTATTCAAATAGAACATATAACTTCTCATTTCTTCAATTGCTATTCTTAAATGACTTGTATTAAGGTATGGTGGCGTTGGAAGATCATTGATATATATTACTTCACCGTCTGGAGTGGACTTGTAATCAGAATCACCAAATCCTTTTGGTCCTGTTAAATTAGCTTGGCATAAAAGATAAAAATCAATATTTTTCCAAAAATCATTAATGTTTTCCTTCTCTTCTTCTTTCTCTCCAACTTTATTTTTTAAATAATAAACAGTTTCTAAAATACTACCATAATTCTCTTCCTTTTCCTCATTTGTTATATCAAGCCAATCTTCTAATGGATTACTATTTGCTCTATAATAGCTATCTCCATTATAGTCTACTATAGTATCTGCATATAAAACAGGACCTATACCTTCATCGTTATTTAATCTATATGTTGTAATTTTTTTTGTAAGCTTTTTAACATTTGTAACCATTCCTTTTAAGGTTGGATTAATCATCCAACCTTCGGCAACACCTTGTTCACAGGCTTGTTTGTGTCCAATTTCTAATTCCTTTTTACAATTTAAAAATTTTATTTTTGAAAATACTTTATTTATCTTATCTGTTAACTTTTCTTTTGTTTGACCCCAAAACATCTTGAACCAGTTTTTGTCCACATCGCTAATTTTTTCGACGACTCCACTTGCACCAAAATTTTTATCCCAGTTTTTTTTTGGAACCACCTTCTCTGATATACTACTTCCAAATCCATTTTTTTTAAACTTATTAATAAAAATTTGGGTGCTGGCGGATTTTGATGGAATTTCTGCATTAGGATGAACATACCGAAGATGTCCTAATTTACCATTACCTTTTGCTGGTGGTACAGGTTGGTATCTTTCGTTCACCCTCTTACTGTCAACCGCATCACCTACATATTTATCAAAAAATAAGGCCACTTCATCCAAATTAGCTTGTATATCGCTGTCAATACCTTTTTGTTTCATTATTTGTTGAAATTCTTCATTTAATTCTCCTATTTTTGTTGATACTTGTTCTATCCATTGTATTTCCACTCCTTTAACTGGATGTTCTTTGTTTTTCCCTGCTTCTTCTTTAATAATTGTCATAATTTTTTCATCCAAAAGAATGGTCAACTCTTCTCTAATTGTTTTTATTTCTTTTTTAGAATTATTTTCACCTGTTGGTAAACAGAATGGTTTGTTCCCATTATCAATACCTCCTCGAGGAAGCTTGGTGTTATTTTCAATTATTGCGCTTGTATATTTTGCGTCACAAAATGGTTCTACACCACCATCGCAATTTTCTTTGATATTATCATCATTTTTTGTTGAAAAATTATTATTGCTTAAAGTTTGAACAATTTGTTTTGCTAATTGAGATGGATTATTACAATTAAATTCATTTTCTACACCAGCTAAATCCATAACCCATATATATGTTTTTTTTCCATCTTTTTCACATTGTAATATTATTATTACGTGACTTCTGGAACTTTTATTATTATTCATAGTGGGATTAATTTCACGCGAATTAAATAAATTCATAATACAATCCCCGAGTTCAAGATCACCGTCACATGTTTCGATCAAAAATTTATTATTTTCTTTATCAAATGTCATAAGTTCATCTTTTTCTTTGACGGTGCACCCGTCCACTTTTTTGGTTATTTCTGATAATTTTATATGACGAAAATTTATTATGGTCTTAGACGGATTTGTATTATCAGCTTGAGATGCCTTTATAAGTCGTTCATCACTTATAAGTTCTCTTTTTGGTTCTTTAGGATCACACTCTTTAAATTTATTTTCTTTTGTTATTTTTACACATAAATTGTCACGTTCCTTTGCTGCTTTATCATTATATATTTCAACTGCTGATAACACTATAGATTTAGGGTCCATTTTTTTTACTAATTCTAACAAAATACCATCTTGTTCTTTATTTGGATCCTCATTTTGGAGTTTTATTAATGCACTTGTTTTACCAGAACCTGATTGACCGTATCCAATTAAAACAATATTATTACCACTTTCTTTTTCATTCCATTTCGATCTCTTTTCTATTTGCTCATTCCATAATTTCTCTATAACTGTATTATTTTTTTCTCCGGCATGAAATTGATAATCATAACCATAAATTTTGTATTTATCTGATAAAGATTCAATATATTTAAAATTTTTTTTATCAGCATCATTTTGGGCATTTAAACTTTTATTGATTTCAATTCCAGCGTTAACATAATTGATTTTGAGAGGTACGGTTAATGAATTGTTCTGAATTATAACAGTGTTGTTTGGAATGGAGACATTGTGTTCTTCTTTTTGCCAATCCCCATTCCATCTTTTATTTGGGACTTTTACTTTTTGACTTTTTGTAATCGAATCATCTCGTATATTTAAAAAGTTTATAACATTTTTTTTCGATTTTATTTTTTTTAAATAATTATTTTTTATCCCAATAATGTCAAATTGGCTTATAAATTTTTTGTATGTTTTGCTTACTTCAAATAACTGTGTAATGCAATCATTTAATATATTATAAATTTTTTTTCGGTCATCTGGAACTAAATCTTTTTCATTATAATAAAAATTATTAGAATATCCTTTATCCCCGCCGTGGTTTAACCACCATATTAACGAACTAATAGAAATATAGTATCCATTTTTATAGTGTTCTTCTTCGTTATTAAAATATCTTGAATGTTGTTCTACAATTTTTTCAAAAATAGTTCCTCCTTTTGGCTTTTCTTTGAAAAAATCATAATGATCATTTACTTTTATAAAAAAATTTTTTTTGAATTCTTCAAGAACATCTTCCCATTTCTTGAAGTCTTCATCATTTATATATCTTAAACAACCTATAAAGTATAATACGTCACCATTAAAAAATTCTCGTGATTTGTATAAAATTTTAAAAGCTTTCATTCTCAATTTTTCGAAATTTTCAGCATTATTTTCAATTTCATCAGCATTACACTTTGTAGCACTTGCAGAACAAGTATTAAACCATTTGAATGCAACATTAAGTTTAGTTTCATCTTTTTCTTCAACAACATTTTCTTCTGTTTTTTCTTCTGTTTTCTCCTGTTCCAGTTCCTGTTTCTGTTCCTGTTTCTGTTCCAAGCGTTCCTGTTTCTGTTTCTGTTCCTGTTCCAAGCGTTCCTGTTCCTGTTCCTGTTTCTGTTTCAAGAGTTCCTGTTCCTGTTTCTGTTTCAAGAGTTCCTGTTCCTGTTTCTGTTTCTGTTCCTGTTCCTGTTTCTGTTCCTGTTTCTGTTCCAAGCGTTTCTGTTCCTGTTCCTGTTTCTGTTTCAAGCGTTTCTGTTCCTGTTCCTGTTCCTGTTCCTGTTTCAAGCGTTTCTGTTCCTGTTCCTGTTTCAAGCGTTCCTGTTCCTGTTCCTGTTTCAAGCGTTTCTGTTCCTGTTCCTGTTTCAAGCGTTCCTGTTCCTGTTCCTGTTTCAAGCGT
>MDSV01215270.1_pt1 | contig 23263 bp, 27 predicted proteins | sample 810851 | NCBI WGS metagenome assembly MDSV01 (sample SAMN05326640, study PRJNA326480) | marine metagenome | isolation source: seawater | place: Atlantic Ocean: North East | collected 2012 | reverse complement strand
TGAACCTAGAGTTTCTTCTATTTTACGAATACCATAAATAAATTCCTTCATTTCTTTTGGTTCAATAGCAAAGGGATGATCAGGTCCTTTATAATTTTTGTTTAAAGTTATATGTTTTTCAACAATTTTTGCGCCCAAAACAATTGAAGCAAATGCTGTGTAATTATCATTTGTATGGTCTGAGTAACCAACAACCATTTTAAATTTTTCTTTAAAATACTTAATATTATTTAAATTAACTGTGCTATTTTTTGGTGGGTAAGCAGAATTACAATGAAGAAGTGCAATATCTTTTTTTTTATTTTTTTTATAAAAATTTAAAGTTTCTAAAATTTCCTCTTCAGTTCCCATACCAGTAGAGAAAATAGTTGGTAATTTAAATTTTATTAATTTTTTTTGAAGTTGAAAATAATTTAAATCGATAGAAGCTAATTTGATAGCTGGTAAACCAAATTTTAAAAGAAATTCACAATCTTCGACTCTATGAATTGCAGACAAGGGAATCATTTTTTTTTTTCTGATATAATCAAACATTTCTTCAAACCAATCTCTTGGCATTAATATTTTATCTCTTGCAACTATCCACCATGGTTTAAATCCATACAAGTGTTCTAATTTAACATCTCTAGTAGTCTCTTTTTTTGAAAAGGCTTCTTCAGGGTCATAAATTTGAAATTTAACACAATCAAATCCTGCATCTGCACATGCATCAATAAGTTTAAATACTGTTTTTTTATTTCTATTATGATTTGAACCAATTTCTGCAATACTAAAAACCTTTTGGCCCTCTCCTATCTTTTTGTTTTCTATCTTAATTATTTTTTTCATTTTTTATATTTTTCACAAACTTTAACAATATCACCAACATTTTTGATTTTAAGAGTATCTTCAAAACTTATATTAATTTTTAAAGATTGATTTAATACTGAAATAATTTCAAGGTGTGCTAGTGAGTCCCAAGTTTTAATCGTTCTAGGTGAGTCTTGAGAATTTAATTTGTTCTTATACTTTAGAATTTTTGTAACAATTTTATAAATCTTTTTTTCCATCTTACAAATATATTTATTTTATTAGTACTTTTTTGTTAATTTAAAATAATTTTCTTAATTCTAGTTAAATTAAAAATTTTATAATGGGAATTTGTAGGTTTTTGCTCTTTATAATTTTCATCTAAGAATATTGTCTTTACCCCAGCCTTTAAACCAGCATCAATATCTGATTTCCTATCTCCAATTATATAACTTTGTCCTAAGTTAATTTTCCACTTTTTTTGAGCTTCGATAATCATACCTGGATTTGGTTTTCGTCTAAAATAATTATTATTAGCGCTATAACACACAAATGCATCATCTAAATCAAAAAAGTCTTTAAGTCTTTTATTGAATTTATTGACAATTTTTATTGTTAACAATTTCTTTTTAACATCAGGTTGATTGGTAATTATTATTAATAGGTAGTTTAATGATTTAAGATGTTTTGCTACAGACAAAAAATTTTTTTTTATTCTAAAATCTTTTTCATTTCTAGGTGCATATGGTTTTCCTTTTGTTACTATTGCATCATTTAAAATTCCATCTCTATCTAAAAAGCAAGCTTTTTTCATTAAACAAATATTAAAATGTGTTGACTTTATATATCATAGCCTGCTGCTTGGGCATCATTATAAAAATCTTTAACTGTTTCTAATGAAAAATCATTTAAGTTTTTTCCTATAAAACCTAATTTACTCAAAATAGCATTTGGAACAGTTACTATTTTACAGCCAGTTTTTTCAGCTTGAAAAATGTTTAGCAACTCTCTAGTACTTGCCCATAAAACCTCACTATAGGGTTTTTTTTTTGAGCTATTAACACAATCTAAAATGATTTTATCTGGATCTTGACCAGTATCTGCTATTCTACCAGCAAAAACTGATAAGATGGCTGGTGTATCTTTATGCAAAACTTTAACAACACTGTTTAATTGTTCTACGGTAAAAATGGCTGTAATATTACAAATGATACCTTTCGATGAGAGTCTTTCTATCATATCACAAGTACTATAACTTTTCGTATTAGTTATTGGTATTTTTACATTAACATTTTTACCCCAAGTAGCAATTTTTTCTGCCTGTCTTTCCATTAAAATTAAATCATCTGAAAAAACTTCAAATGATATTGGTTTATCTTTAATTTTACTAAGCAAGTCTTTAGCAAAGAGTTCATAATTTTTTATATTTGCTTTTCTCATTAATGATGGATTAGTAGTGAAGCCTTTTATATATTCTTTTTCATTTAATCTTATTATTTCTTTTTCATCAGCACCATCAGCAAATATTTTTATATTTAAGTTATTAAGTATTTTCATAATTTATATTACCATTTCATTTTTTTTGATTGAAGTTGAGGATGAGTAACTAAACAATGCCAAATTACTGATTGAAATGACTCAGCGTACGGTGTTGTTAATTTTTTATCTAATGTAGGAATAATAATAACTGCATCACCCTTTTTTTTTGTATAACCTCCATCTCTACCAATTATTCCTAACACTTTACTTTTTTTACTTTTTGCATAATCAATTGCTTTTATTAAATTAACACTAACTTTCTTTTGTTGATTTCCTCCTCCTACTGAAAAAATAAATAGTACGTCTTTTGAATTTAATTTGCTTATTTTAAGCCAATTTTTAAATGAACTATCCCATCCATCATCGTTAATTCGAGCGGTTAATTCAGAAACATTATCAGTCGGAGTATAGCTTTCAATCTCACAAATTTTACGAAAATCATTTACTGCATGAGAACAATTTCCTGCACTTCCCCCAACTCCAAGAAAGAATATTCTTCCTTTTTTTCTTTTAACAGAAATCAAATAACCCACTACTCTTTGAATTTTTTTTAAATCTATTTTTTTCACTAAATCTGGTATTAAGCCAAAATATTGGTAAATATGGTTATTATAAAATGTCATTTTTTGTTAATCTATAATAATTTATTTTAAATATGTTATCTTATCTTTTTTAATACCTACTTTTTTTAAAGAGTCCATAATTTCGTTGATAAAAAAATAAGAGCATATTATCACTTTATCATAATTAATTTTTCTTATAATTTTTGGATTTTTAATCTTAAATTTTGAGCCAGATAGGTATTTTCCTTGTTTTTGCTTATCATTATCAACAAGCAAAATAATCTTTTTTTTAAGATCTTTTGGCAGCATATTAACTATCGAAGTTGCTAGAGCACTAATACCAAATAAAACTATTTTTTGATTATCTTTTTTTAAAAAAATTTTAAATATTTTACTTTTCATATTTTCTGAAACATTAATCTTTTTTTCCAAAAATGCTTTATCGGTTTTATAAGATTTAGTTTTTTTTAATAAAGATTTTTTTTGGGCATATACAAATAAATTAGGGTTTCCTTCATGAATTTTTACAACTTTAAAATCATTATTTTCTAAAATATTTATGATAGTATTTTTGCTAAAATAAGATAAATGTTGATGAAAAAAAACACCGAATGATCCAACCTTTACTATTGATTTTATATTAGGAACATCAATAAAGATATGTCCATCATTTTTTAAAGTGTGGTTAACATCTTTTAAAAATTTATTAATATCATAAATATGCTCAAGTAAATTTCTAAAAATTATAAGATCAAATTCATTTTTTTTATAAACACCTTTTCTAAAATATTCAGTTTTAATTTTATTTTTATATTTTTTTTTAGCATAAACAGATTCAGCTGATGGATCGCATCCATATACATCCCATTTGTCTTTTTTTAACAAACTCATTAAATATCCATCAAATGAAGCGATTTCTAATACTTTTCCTTTACTTTGTTTAATTGACTTAAAAAATTTCCAAAATTTATGCACCTCTCTTAGCCCCATTCCACTTTTAAGTGGTGATGGACAATTATAATATTTTGAATTATAAACTTCGTTCATATATTTTTCACTTACAGGCTTAGATTGTTGAACTAAATAACACTTTTTACAGTATGAAACTTCTAAAGGTAAATTTCTTATCAAGTTAATTTGAGACTTAGGAACAGCACCAAAAAAAGTGGGAAAACTTTTAATATTATAAAATAATTTAAATTTTGCTGAATTACAATTTAAACATTTATGTTTCATAATGAAGTATTAAAATAAATTTTTTATTATTTTTACAATATTCTTATTACCAGCTAAAACATTCTTTTTAAATTTTGAAAGTTTATTTTGGTAAATTTTACCTTTAGCTTCTTTAATTATACAAATACCAGCCTCTACATCCCATATCTGCAAATTTTTTCCTATAAAACCATCTACAGAACCTCTTGCAACGTATGCCAAAGCTAATGCAGCAGAACCTATTCTTAGAGCTCCAAGACTTTGATTATTGATTTTTCCAAAGTTTTTGTATTCTTGTCTTTTTTTTAATGGATCAATATCTGAAGAAAATGCTGAGACGATCAAAGAGTCTTTCAAATTCATTGTATTTGAGACTGATATTCTGTTTCCATTCAAAAATGCTCCATTATTCTTTGAAGCATAAAAGAGTTCTTTTAAAAAGGGATTAAAAATAACACCTAATATCACATCAGACTTGTATTTTAGTGCTATAGATATTGCACAAAATTTGATTCCTTTAATATAATTAACAGTTCCATCTAATGGATCTATAATCCAAGTATAATCTTAATTATTATTTTCAAAACCTCTTTCTTCAGCCAAAAAATTATGATTTTTATATTTAGATTTTAGAATTTTTATTATTTCGTTTTCACTTAATAAATCTACCTCACTTACTAAATCTCTTAAATTGTGATTTTTAATTTTTGTGGTTTTTTCTATCTTTTGAAAATAATTTAATAATGTATCTCCTCCTCTTTCAGCAGCAAGAATACTTATTGATAGAAACTTTTTTAGACTCATAATATTGATTTAAGATTTTGTTGGGTACATAATTTGTTTAAAGGATCTTTTATGTTTAATCCACAAATCTTTTCCAAAACTCCCTCATAACCCAAACTCGATAAAAGCATTTTAAGATGAATAGATTGACTATCTTTTTTATCATAATAATTTAAAGCGGCCTTTACTCCAATAGCTGTATTATATGGGATTTTTTTATTAAATAAGGCAATTCTTAGTGAGAGAATTAATCTGTTATCTTTTGAGAGTTTCCTTATAGGATCTCTTGCAACTCTTGTGATGGGATCAAAAAGTAAATTATTTGAAAATCTATTTATTTCTTTTTTCATATAATAATTTGCAAAATTTTTATTTACGATGCCACATTTTATTATACCCTGTGTTATTTCTTTAATAGAACCAATAACAATTTTTCTAATCTTTTTATCTTTCATAGACTCATGAATGAATTTATATCCTTTTAAATAACCTAGATATGCAGCTATGGCATGTGGAGCGTTATGAATAAAAAGTTTACAATCCCAATGTTTTTGTAAATCTTTATTATTTACATTAACAATAGGTTTAGGAAAATTAATTTTTTTATTATCTATAATTAAGGTACCTTGTTCTGAAATCAATAATAAGGGATCCTTTTTAAGCATAGTCTCTGAAGCAGTATTAGAAGTGATAACATCTGGTATACCAAAGATGATATTTTTGTTGTTTGTGAGTTTAATCAAAGTACTAACTGTATTAATATCATTTTCACATGAAACAATTAATTTGGCAAATTTTAATTTTTCAAAATTTTTATAACAATTTTCAGGTCCAACACATGTAAATATTATATCAAAATTTTTTATATCAAAATCATCATCTAAGTGAAAAATATTTTTAAATTTTATTTTTTTTATTTTATATTTTTTTCCAAATGTTGTTGCTACATTAAAAGAAAGATTTTTTTTCAAGTCGAAAATAATCTTTTTATTTTTTTCAACAAAATTTATTTCATAATTATTCTCGTAAAATATTGGTGCAATAAAACCTCTTCCAATTGCACCCGCACCAAAAATCAAAATTTTTTTTTTCATTACAATTATTTTAAGTTTCTTTTTAAAATTTTACCAGATTGTGTTCTTGGAAGTTTTTTTATAAATTGGATTTTTATTGGTGATTTAAAAAATCCTAATTTTTTTCTACAATAATTTAAGATTTCCTCTTCTTTTATTTTTTTATTTTCTAATAATACAACGAAACTTTTAATATTTTCTCCAAAAAATTTATCGGAGATGCCTAATGTTGCACTTTCATTAATATAAGGATGTAAATTAAGACAATCATCAATTTCTTGAGGAGCAACATTAATACCACCTTTTATTATTATATCTTTATTTCTATCAACAAAAAAAATTTTATTATCTGAATATTTTCCTAAGTCCCCACTTAAAAAATATTTTTTAATAAACATTTTTTTTTCTTTTTTTAACTTCATATATCCAGAAAATATTGCAGGCGTTTTAATTCCAATCTCACCAACTTTATTACTCTTATTAATAATATTTCTCTTATCGTTAAAAAGTTTAATTTTTACACCACTAAGTGGTTCTCCTATTGAACCAATTTTTCTATCATCCTTATAAGGATCATCAAAAGTAGATAAGCCTACTTCTGACATACCATATAAATTAGAAACTTTTGTTTTAAATTTTTTTTCAAAGTCTGTTTGTAGTTTTTTTGATAAAATAGAAGAACCACATCCAATAAATTTCAAATTTTTAATTTTCTTATTAATATTTTTCGAATTTATAAATAAAGTTTGTAAAATTGTTGGAACTACACCAACAAAATTAATAGAATTTGAATATATTTCTTTCCAAAAATTGTCTTTTATTTCCCAAAAACTCTTATAAATAATAACCTTACCAGCGGTAATTAATGCATTTTTGATTGTATATCTTAGAGCTGCAGTATGACCCATCGGTAATATACACATATGAACAGAATGATTTTGCAAAAACTTTGATTTTACCATCATTTTTTGATTATTAGTCATTGCTAGATTTGAATACTTTATAAGCTTTGATTTTTTTGTGGTTCCAGAAGAAAAATATAATGCACAAATATCTTCTTCAAGGATTTTGGGCACATGGAAAATTTCTGAATAATTATTAATTTTTTTTAGGAAATGTTTATAATTGTTAATTTTAATATTGACGATATTTTCTTTATTAAAAAATTTTTTTGTAAAAAAAATCTTTGAGCCTGATAATTTAAGAAAAGATTTTAAATTTTCATTATTTGTTCCATATGGAATAGGATTTACTACAGCTCCAAATCTAATAATAGCAAAATATAATATTATAAACTCAATTGAGTTTGACAAATTAATTGTCACTACATCTTTTTTTTTTATATTTTTAAATTTAAAAAAATTACAACATTTATTAACTAATACATTAAAATTATTAAAATTTATTTTTATGCTGTCTTCTACTAAAAAAATATTATTAGGAAATTTTTTTGAAATTATTTCTAAAATTTCTGAAAAATTTGTAACACTTTTTACCTCTTTAAATAAAGAGAAATTATTTATTTTTTTCATCCAAGCGTAAATCGACTATAATTTTTTTTGTTTTTTTGATATTCAATCAATTCAACTAGTTGTTTATTACTTGTGTAAATCCAAGCAGTTTTTGTATTGTTATGGCCTGCACCCGGGACAATTGTATCGATTAAAATAGAGCCTTTTTTTTTTAAATATTCTATTGTTTTTTTTATATCTTTAACCTCATAAGCAAAATGATGAAAGCTATCACCATTTTTTTTTAAAAAATTATATACTTTTGATTTTTTACTAGTGGGTGTTATTAATTCTAAAACTGGCATAGAATTGTGACCAAGTTCAATGAAAATAAGTTTTACACCATGCGCCTTTTCATGAATTATTTTTGTAATTTTTTTTAATCCAAAAATATTCTTATAATAGTTAATAGAATGATTAAGATCGTTTACAACATAGCCTATATGATCTAATTTGAATTTCATAAAACTAATAAATCTCTAAACTATCTCCCATATTAAAATACCAATTTTTTTTATTTAATTTTTTATCAAGATATGAATTTTTTTCAAAAATTTTACATATAAAAGGTCTGGTGCTTTTAATCTTAAACTGATTTTTTTGCAATTGTTTTTCAAAATTTTTTGACCCTTGCATCCATAAAGAAACATCTCTACATCCTTTATTTTTAAAAAATTCACACCCAAAATTTATTATGTCATTAAAAATATTTTTCTTTGACTGATTACAGAATATATCGATAAAATGACCAGTTTTTATATTATTAGATTTATAAATTTTTAATACTACATATCCTAAAATTTTATTTTTATTTATAAACTTAAAACAAAAATATTTATGATCTGGTCTTCCTAGGTAACGCCAATTTAAAAAATTTGAATTTCTTGAATTAATTACTTCAAATCTTTTTGAAAGTTTACTCCATATAATATTAAATGATTTATCAAAATATAAAATTCTTTTAACTTCAATAGAATTTTTATTTTTTTTTAAATTTTTTAAATTTTTTAAAAACAATTTTTGATTATTTATATCTTTGTAATTAAATACTCTTTTATGAAGTTCGTAAGCATTTTCATTAGGATATCCATAAACAAATTTTAATTTTTTTTCTTTAGCATCATCAAAAAGTTTATCGGATATATATTTGATTAATCCTTTATTTTGCCATTTTGGATGGATTATCATTGCAATAGAATTTGCACCTTTAAAATATTTGGAGCCAATTTTATAGTTCATTGGTATAATTGAAAAAGTTCCAACAATTTTTTTATTAAATTCAGCAACCCAGACTAATGATGATCCAGCTGGATTATTACCTTTGTATTTCCATAACCAATTTTTTAAACTTCTCCTATTCCACGGATGTTCCTCAACTAATTTGTCAAGTCTCATAATTCCAGTTTCATCACCATTCTTATATTTTCTGATTTTTATTTTCATTTTATTTTTTATTAACAAACCTTAAATAAATTATATTTTTTATATTCTTTTAAAAGACAATCTTTAAATATTTTGTTGCTTGGTAAGTTTTCTTTTAAAACTTTAGCATAAATTGGGAAATTATTATTTTTTTTTGTTTTTATTAAGTTGATCATTCTCTTACCTAATCCTTGATTTTGAAAAAATTCATCTACAGAATAATCTAAATAATATTTATTTTTTACTTGATCTAATCTAATTTGTCCTAATCTTGTTCCAATCTGATCTTTCAAAATAAACATATTCGAACCATCTTTAACTAACCTTTTCTCGAACCATTTACCATGTTTGTAGATTGATATTTTTTTTTTATTAAATGAGTACTTCCTATTTTTTTTTTGATTAACCAAATAGTATAGAAAATTAAAATCATTAATTTTGGTTTTGTATAAATATATTTTTTCAATTTTAGATTTTGTAATATGATAATATATCTTATTTAATGCATCAGTTTGAATATGAGATATAATATTCAAGTAACTGTTAAAATTAAAATTAATATTTTTCCAAATTAATTTGTTTAAAATAATTGAGTTTTTTTTTTTTAATTCATTTTTATTAAAAATGTTGAAAATTTTATTTTTTTTGTAGTAGTTTACATTAAATCTTTGATTATCTGATATTGATAAAACTATTGATGGAATCCCAAAGTTAATAAGCTCTCTTGATATTACACTTCCCGAAACTATAGCCATTCTTGTTTTTTTAAAAATACCCGCTAATTGAGTTTTATGTTTGATTAATCTTACTTTTCCTTTTTTAAATAAATATGTTGTTTTAAGAGATTTCTCATATTTATAATATTTACCAATTAATATTTTAAAATTAAATTTTGAAAATTTTTTATCATCAATTATTTCACAAACTTTTTTTGTATAATTTTCTCTATCTGATGCTCCAAAAGATATTAATATATCTTTATTCCTCTTTAATTGATTATACTGTAATAAATAATTACTAATTTTATATTGTTCATCTACGATAGGTAAATTTATATTCTTTTTACCTATATTACTGTTCAATTGGGAAGGATTAATAATTATTTGATTTTTTAATTTTAAATTATAGTCATTGATTACAATTAAATTTTTAAATTTTTTTTTTATTTTATGAAGCCATACTGAATCAAATTGATAACCATCTGTAATTAAATATGAATTTTTTTTTTTTAAAACTATTTTTAATGTTTTTTTAATGTCTTCAATTTTATTTTTTGGATTTATTAATTTAGTTTCAACTTGTTTTTTTAAAGAGCTATTTTGATTTTGTATTTCAGCACTTTTGGTAATAAAGGTTACTTTTTTTTTAATACTATTTAAAAAACATGCAAATGATAAACATCTTGCATAATGACCAGATCCAATTTTTGGATCTGAGTCAACTCTAAAATAAAAGTGCATTTTTGATTACTTATTAAGGTTAAATATTTTTTTTGCAAACTCCCAATCATCTTTTTCATCTATATCTGTCGCTTGCCACTCTTTTAATATAATTGCTTTAGAGCCTTTCGTTAAAATTTCTTTTCTTTTTTTCCATGTATGATGTTCAGCTAAATAAAACTGTCCAAGATCCTGATAATAACTACCTAGGTCTTGTGTCCTCTTATTTATTTTTTTATTATCTATAAAAATTTTATTTTTTTTATTTAAGGATATTGATCGGAATGATTGAGGATTCGTTTTTTTAGCACAAAAAATGTAATTTGTTTTTTTGTCTAATAAACTAAAGCTTTTTTTTATTAAATTTGGTTTTGAAAATATTGAGGTAGCATAAAAACAACAAATATATCCTAAATTACTATAATTTTTTTCTAAATAATTAATCGCATGACTCATCACTTCTTTTGTTCCAGCTTTATCAGTTGATAATTTTTTTGGTCTTAAAAATGGTACAGTGATACCAAACTTTCTAGATATTCTTGCGACTGTTTTATCATCTGTTGAGACAATTATCTTATCAAACCTTCTTGAATTTATTATATTTTGTATAGTCCAATATATTATCGGCTTACCACAAAAGTTTTTAATATTTTTTTTTTTTATTCTCTTACTATTAATTCTAGCTAAAATTATTGCACAATTAACTTTTTTCATTATTTAACAAATTCATTTACTAATTTTATAATTTTTAATAATTCGTTTCTTTTTAAGGAATAATAAATTGGTAATGACACCTCTTGTTCATAAAATTTTCTAGTATTTGGGAATTTCGTAAGCTCAATATCAAATTTGTTTTTATAGTAAGGTTGTAAAATAATTGGGATATAATGAACCTGAGGTAAAATTTTATTCTTCTTGAGATATTCAAAAAAACTTTTTTTTGTTTTTTTAATTTTTTTAAAATCAATAAGTACAGGATAAAGATGGTATGCGTGTTTATTATTTTTTAGTACAATGGGTGTTTTTATGAAATCATTATTTTTAAAGCCTTTATTATAAATTTCTGCAATTTTAAATCTTTTTTTTAAAAATATTTTCAATTTTTTAAGTTGTGATATACCAAGAGCTGATTGAAAATCAGTCAGTCTGTAATTATATCCTAGATCTGTCATCTCATAATACCATGGTAATTTTTTATTATTCCTTACTACTCCATGAGCCCTTAATGCTTTTATCTTTTGATAAATTTTTCTATCATTAGTAAATATTGCTCCTCCCTCACCTGTTGTAATTTGTTTAACTGGATGATAGCTATGCGTAACTATATCAGCATACTTTTGAGCATATTTATAATCATTAAAATATTTAGCACCAAATGCATGACAGTTGTCATTAATTAATTTAAAATTGTACTTTATTGAAAGACGTTTAAGTTTTTTCCAATTACAGGGATTTCCAGCAAAATCAGTAGCTATCAGAGCTTTAATTTTATTTTTTTTTTTTAAATTTTTTTATTTCATTTTCAATGTATTCTGGAGAAATATTATATGTATCTTCATTAATATCGATAAATAATGGTTTTGCACCACAATAAAGTATACTGTTGCTAGTAGCTAAAAAAGATATGGGGGTTGTAATTATATAATCTTCTTTGCCCCATCCTAAACTCAATCCTGCAAGATGTAATGCACCCGTTCCACTTGAGAGTGCACAACAATATTTTGCTCCCATAAAATTTTTAAGTTCATTTTCAAATTTTTCTACTATTGGTCCTTGAGTAAGATTTTTAGATTTTAAAACTTTAACTACTGCATTGATATCTTTTTGATCAATGAATTGTTTTCCATAACTAATCATCTTAGATTTATTATTTCTCAGTTTTTATTAATTTTTTTATTTCTTCTACCTTTAAAAAAATTTGATTTGTATTACTGTTATAACTAAAACCATTTTGGCATTTCTTGCCTACTTTTTTTTTATACCTTTCATATTTCTTAGGCGTATATCCAGATAAAAATTCACTATTTGGAATTATTGTGTAAAAATTATCAAATTCTAATGTGTTTAATGAATCTGATTGAGTAATCATTTCCTCATGAATTTTCTCACCAGGTCTTATTCCAGTAAATTCTATTTTATTATTTTTAGAAATTGCTTTAGCTAAATCAAGAATTTTATATGAAGGTATTTTTGGAACAAAAATTTCTCCTCCATACATTCTTTCAAGACTCTCAAGGACAAAATTAACACCTTGTTTTAAAGTTATATTAAACCTAGTCATTTCTTTGTGTGTTACAGTAAAGATACCTTTATTTTTTTGCTTCAAAAATAATGGTATGACAGAACCTCTACTATTCATTACATTTCCATATCTCACTACCGAATATGATATATTTTTTTTTCCTTTATTATTGTTTGCTGCAACAAATAATTTATCTGAGGTTAACTTTGTAGCACCATATAAATTGATTGGTGCGGCGGCTTTGTCCGTACTTAGTGCAATTACTTTTTTTACTTTAGAGTCTATTGTTGCCTCAATTATATTTTGAGCACCTATTATATTTGTTTTAATAAATTCAAAAGGATTATACTCAGCTATAGGTACATGTTTTAAAGCAGCGGCATGGACTAAAATATCAGCATCATGTATTGCCATTTTTAGTCTACTTAAATCTCTTACATCGCCAATAAAAAATCTCATTATTTTTTGATATTTTTTGGGTATATTATTTTTCATTTCATATTGTTTTAGTTCATCTCTACTGTAGATAATTATTTTACTTGGTTTGGAGTTTTTGAGTAATTTATTTACTAATGCATTACCAAAAGAACCTGTTCCGCCAGTAATAAAAATTACTTTGCCATTTATAAGTTTTTTCATTTAAATTTTTCTCCCTAAAATAAATCCCTCTGCTGCTTTATAACCTGCTGTAGCTCCTCGCCAACTTGCTAAGGATTTTACTCCTCTTATCGATCTTGGATGAGGCCACTTAACTAATTCACTTTTATACTCTTTTAATGCTAAAATTTTTTTTGATAAATGACCACTAATATCTTCAAACCAATTAGGATTAAACTGCATAATATCTTTATCAATTTGCCATTCAGTACTGGATGGAACTTCAAAAAAAAGGATTTTTTTAACTGAAGTCTTTTTTTGAGGCCTACAAATAGTAATAACTGCTTTACTTGTTATCTGATGGTCAATATTCAAATCATTATTAAAATGGGTATAAATTGTACTTGGTTTGATTTTAATGATTATAGACTCTATTGATTTAATTATTTTCAACAAAGGGTGTTTATCTAATTGATTATCATTAAAATTTAAGAAGTAAGATTTTTTTATTCCAATTATTTTAGATGCTCTTAGAGCCGAATTTCTTCTATTAATTATATTTTTTTTTAAATCTTTTTTATTTTTAAATGATCTTGCTGATACTCCATTAGTTAGAAAAATAACATAAACACAATCTCCTAAGGAAACATGTTTAGAAATTGTTCCTCCACAACCTAGTATCTCATCATCAGGATGAGCTGCCACAATTAATATTTTTTTTTTATTTTTCATTATTTACTAATCTAATGTTTCCACTATCAACCTCATAAACTTTTTCACATAATTTTAATGTGCTTGGCCTATGAGATACAATAATAATAGTTAAATCCTTGTCAAAAAATTTAATTTCTGACATTATTTTTTTTTCAGTTTCTAAGTCTAATGAACTTAAAGTTTCATCTAAAATAAGTACATCTGGCATTCTATACAAAGCCCTAGCAATTCCAATTCTTTTTAGTTGACCACCTGACATTTTGATTCCTCTCTCACCAACTTTTGAATTTATTTGACCCGGTAAATTATCGATAAACTTATCTAGATTTAAAATATTAACCAACTTTTTAACTTTTACATTATCAATTTTACTTTCTTCCATCTCATAACCTATATTTTTCAAAAAAGTATCATTTATCAAAAAAATATCCTGTGAAACATATCCAATTTTTCTTTGCCAACTTCTAATATTATTCTTAATAGGTTTGTTATCTAGAAAAATTTCTCCTTTGTTTGGTATTATAAGACCAATTAATAAGTCTAATAATGTACTTTTTCCAGAACCACTACCTCCAGTAATTCCAACTATTGAACTTTTTGAAATTTCAATGTCCACTCCCTCTAAAACATTTTTATTTTTTTCATTATAAGAAAACATTATATTTTTCATTTTAATTGACTCATTAAAAGTCAAATCGACATCATTTTCTTCTTTTAAATTCTCTAAGTTTTCTATCTCATTTTTAATTATTTTACTTACTGGTAAATTAGACTTTAAAATATTTACTTGTACCATCAATCTACCAATAGATGGCATCAGTCTAAATGCTGCAGCTCCAAAAATTGCAATTGTAGGTAAAGAGTTAATTGTAGAATTACTTGTATAAAAAATTGTGATAATAATGATATTTAAACCTATCAAAAAAGTAGTTTCCAACCAAAATCTTGGAATTGATGATAGTAAGTTTTTATATACGCCCATTTTTAAAGCTAGTTTATTAAACTTGTTAAAAATTATTGAAAACATCGACTCTTTATTATTTAATTTGATTTCTCTTATTCCTCCAAAAGATTCCAGAGCTAATTGCTGTCTTTGACCCTCAAAAAAATGAGATTTTTTTCCAACTTCCTCAATCTTTTTTTTTATCAAATTATATAAAAATACTGCACTAATTAAAAAAAGTGAGAATATTAATAAAGTTTCAAATGGTTTAAAATAAATTAATAAAATGATTATTCCTATTATCAAAACAAATTCAGTCACGATTGATAAAATTGAATTTATTCCTGTAGATAAAACGGATGATTGATTTATGTTATGAAACAAATCTGACGCTGATCTATTAAAGAAAAACTTATAGCTGTTTCTTAAATAACCATGATACAGAATATTTTGCCATTGATAACTCAAATTAGCTACATACTGTTGTTGAACCCATAATAAGAAAACAAGTACAATATTTTTAATAAAGAAAAGTAAAGATATTAAAAGAATTAAAATGATTACAACTACCTCATTATTTGAATAAATTTTGGACTTCATAGAGTCTGCAAAAGGAAAAAAACTTTGAATTTTTGATAATAAAGTTGTGTACTCTTCTATGCTACCTGGTTCTACCATAAAATAAATTGTTGGAATGATAAGACCAATTCCTGCCACTTCAAGAAAAGCTGATATAATCATTACTAAGAATATTAAAAAACTTACTCTTTTTTGTTTTTTTGTTAGCAATTTAAAAATATTGAATAAACTTTTCATTTTAATAAATCCTGATTTAATTTTAAAAAAGATGGGCTAATCCTAATTTTATTTTCTCCTAGTTTAATTTTTTTTGATAATTTAAATTTATTAAATAATTTTCTATATAAGTTATCAAACTCATCTTGAATTTCTTCATCTTCTTTTGAGTATTTTTCTCCTTGATAATTTCGTAAACATTCTTTTGCAAAATTGAGTATTTCTGAGCTGCTATTTTTTTTTAAATCAATTCCAGATCTGTCTAAATCGTGGAATGATGTTGAAAAAAAACAATCAGTATTCATAAATTCACTTAGGGTCAAAAGACTACTAGTACTTTTAGATTTTGGTCTCTTGAATATAAAAGAAGTTTTAAAAGCTAAACCACTCGTTCTCATATATATTTGTGTGGGTGACATATTTATAATATAAATTGGTTTTTTTGCTAAAATGGGCAATATATTAACTCCAGAGTCGCTTCCAAAATAAAATTGGCATTTAGATAATAAGTAAATATCATTAAGATCATTTTGATATTCACTGTTTATATAGTCAAAAACTTTATTGGATGATTTGTTATAAACTTCTGATGTTAAAGAACCCATTCTTAACACATTAAAATCATTTTTTGAAAAATATAAAGCTGCCTCGACCATCGATTCAAAACTAAAATCTCGGTGGTTATGATAAGACCAGTTTCCAAACTGTAGTGGCCAACCTGATTTCATTTTTTTTTTCAAATATTCACCGTCTCTATTGTGGAAACAAATCCATTTAAAGGGATGGTTCATTTTAATATTTTTAAAAAAAATATTTATTTTTTTTTGTTCACTATCATCAAATGATAAATAGTTTTTACTTTGATAAAAAATTTTTTGGTTTAGATGCATTACGTTATACGGACTTATATCAAATATAAACGATTTTTTATTCCAAAAATTTAAAAAATTTATAATAAAATTTAGAATAAAATTATTTTTAAAAATTCTTATATGTTTTGAAACTTTTTTAACTATTTCTTGGTTGCAGATTATTTTATCATGAAAAAATATTACTTTTATTTTTCTTAAATCATCATTAATTGTATAATTGATTAGATATCCAAAAATATCAGCAGGTAAATGACCAATTCTTTGAGATGTAACTTTACAAATTTTTAAATTTTTTATTAGTCCCATTTTTTCAAAAATCATAAAAAAGGGATAAGGAATAAAGTAAATGATTAATTTTATAAACTTCCTCATTGTTAAGATGAATTTTTTCTGACTAAAATATTATCTATGATTAGATAATCTAATTTACTTTTTAAAAAGAAATTTATTGCTTGATCTGGAGTTTCAATAATTGGCTCTCCAGGTCCATTAAAAGATGTATTTAACAATATTGGAACATTTGTTTTTTTTTTAAATTCTTTGAGAATAGAGTAAAGTGGTTTAGTTCTTTTTGATACAGTCTGAACTCTAGCTGAATTATCAACATGCGTAATCGCAGGAATTTCTTTCTTTTTAACCTTTGCAGTAAATAACATAAAAGGAGATATGTTGGGACATTTTTCAAACCAATCTTTAAAATCAGACTCGAGAACCACTGGTGCAAACGGTCTCCACAATTCTCTAGATTTTATTTTATTTACTTTTTTCCAATTTTCTTTAAACCTAGGATTTGCTAAAATTGATCTATGTCCGAGCGCCCTAGGTCCCACTTCGCTTCTTCCACTACAAATAGCAATAATTTTATTTTCTAATATTAATGATGCTATTTTTTTTGATATGTTGTTTACTTTTTTGAATTTTAAATTTTTGTAATTTTTACTTAAACTTTTTATAGATATTTTTTTATTCTTATTTCCAAGAAAAACTATTTCATCAGATAAATGATTGTATCTTTTTTTTTTTTCTAAAATATTGTGATAAACATATAAAGCTGAACCAGTAGATAATCCACCATCATGTATAGCTGGAGGAACAAATACATTCTTAAATTTACTTTTTAAAAAAATATTTGAATTTGACGGACAATTTAAATTAGTACCTCCAGTCAAGCATAGATTTTTATTAGTTTCAATTTTTGCATCTTTATAACTTTGAAATATTTTGTTTACTGTATTGAGTATTGTTAATTCAAAAATTTTTTGAGTTGATGCAGCTATATCAACATTTATTGGATCTAATATTTTATTTAGCTTTCCAAAATTTTTTAAATTATAACCTTTTTTTTTTGCTAGTAATAAACAATGAATAATCCAAGATTCTAATGTTTTAAATCTACTATATTTAATTTTTTGATTAATCTTTGACAATTTTTTTTTATAAAAACTGTATTTTTTTTTTTTCTTTAAATGAATATTTATTTCCCACATATTTAATATCAAAAAATTTGGGTTTTCCGTATGGAGCTAGACCCATTAATTTTCCAGGTCCCTCTTCATTACCAAAACCTAAGTAACATGACAGGCCTTCATAAAATCTTCCCATTTCTAAATGATGAGGCATTATGGGATAAATTTTATTTTTTATACCGTAGTAGCACATCCCTCCTCTATAAATATCTTTAGCAAAACTTCCATCATGCGAGAAAATTGCAGCTTTTGAAAAAGTTGAAGTGTAATATGCATAAGCTGCATGCGACATATGATGTGAAACAATAAAACCAGGAATTCTCTTTTTATTAAAAATAATATTGATCGGCAAATGCATTCCTTGGCACAAATTTTTATTAAACTTATCTTTTAAGATAAGTTTATCTAAATTTTCAATTTGTAATTTTCTTTTCCATAATTTAGGCATTATAAATTTTTCTATAGATCCTAATATTTTAATCTTATCTAAATTTAAAAAATCCTTTTTTAATCTTTTCAAAAAATGATTTTTTTTATTTTTTTTAATTGAGTTTTTAATTTTATAATCAAGTCGTTTATTTAAAGATAAAGTTTGAAACTCTTTTTTCCATAAATTTTTAAGATAAAACTTATTTTTAAAATCAAAATTGAATTCAAATTTTTCTGGCTCAGAAAAAAAATACTCTATATTTTGTGTGCTCGTAACACTACAAAAATTAATATCATCAATTTTGCAATTAGCGTTTTTAAGTACATTTTTGATATCTTCAAAATTAATACCAATAGCATGTCGATTCCTACTGTATCTTTCGATTTCCATACAATAAGTTATTTTTCCATTTTTAATTATTGATATGCTGGCATCATGGCCAAAGTGAATTCCTAATATAACCATTTTTTTACTGTAGACTTAAAATTTTTTTTATGAAAGTTTGATTATTTATTTTGAAAAGTTTGATACTATTTTTAATTTTATTAAAATCAGTTTTATTTTTTATAAACATATCTTCTCTAAAGAAAAATAGTTTTTTATCATTTTTTATAGCTGCTTCTATCAAGTCAAATCTAAACTTCTTTCCATAACAAAATTGTAGAAGAGAATAAAAAGCAAAACCATCAACATTAAATTTGCCGTTGATAGTTTTTGAAATCACTGGACATAGATGAAAATTTTTTAATTCTTCCATTCTTACATTTTGCAAAAATAATTTCTTTTTTGATAATCCGCTTTCTATAAGTTCTCTTTGAAATTTTTGAGGTATAATGTCAATTATACTTATATCAAGAAATGCTAAAAAACTTTTAATTTTCATTGTCTAAAGCAAATTTGGTGATATCAGAAAAAGATATTGGCTTATAATAATCTAGATAGCCCTTCTTACCATGAGGTGAAAAAGTATTTTTATATCTGATATTAATTGCCCATCTAGTTATATTTTCTCTATTGATTGGTGGGTGATGCCAAGTTTGAGGTGAAAAAATAATATAACTACCAAATTTAATATTTGGATTAAAACCATGTTGTTTTGAAAAACTATCCATTTTGTCAGAGTCATAATTTTTTGATGATAAGAAATTATTAATAATTTTAATTTTATTAGGCCTAAAAAAATACATACCCATACTTTTTTTACAATCAACTAATGGGAGCCAAATATTAACCTGATAAACAGATTCGGGCGGTGCATCTATATGAATAACTGCTCTAGAATCATCATATGGTCTTTGAATAACTAAATTAATATTTTTTTGTACAGAAATATCAGTTCCAAATAATTTAATTAAATCATCAGATAAAATATTAAAAATAAGTTTTTGAAATTCATTTGTATTATTAATTTTATTAATAACTTTCAATCTAAATTTATTAAAATCGTTAATTTTACTATTTTGATAATGAATTTTTTCAAGAGTTAATTTTTGATCTTTAATAGAATCTTGAACAATTTTTGTTATTTTTTTTTTGATATGATCTAAATATCTAATTTTATCTTTTTTAATTTTTATAAGTTCAAAACCATCTTTGCTTAAAATAAATTTTTTTTTATTATTTTTCATTTATAAAATTATAATATTTAGTTTTTTTATGAGGACCAAGTACCCTTTCATAATAAATTATGTGATTAGTTAAAGCCACTACAGTATGAATCATTTTTTTTTTAAATCTTAAAAAATTATTTTTTTTTGTATCAATAATTAGTTCTTCATTAATTTTTCCAGTTCTAGAAAAAAAAATAATTTTCATTTTTCCAAGAATGATTTGATAGGATTTATCAGAATTTAAATTGACATGCGGTTTATATTTTTTTTTTTTGATAGACAAATTAACATTTCTTGAAATTTTTTTTTTTTATCTTTATGTATTAAAACCATTGATTTGTGAAAATTATTTTTCTTTGAACTTTTAATTAAAAATTTGTTAATAGAATTTCCAATCAAAATTTTATTCAATTTAGGTGAATAAATATTTTTTTTATTATCGATTAATTTTAGACTTTTCATAAAAAAATTAGATTTTTTTAATTATTTTTTTCAAACTTAATCCATGTTTATCTAAAAGAGACTCATAACTTCCATAAAAATGAATAAATTCATCCTTAAGAGTAAAGTCTTTAATTTTTTTTTGAATATTATTTTCAAATGCTATTTCTTTAATTCTTGATGAAAGTCCTCCATGAGGAACGTGTTCCTCTATTATAATTGTTTCTTTATGCTTATTCAGCATTTTCAAAATTCCTTTTTTATCAATAGGTTTGATAGTATGGCATGATATTAAAGAGACCGATTTACCTTGTTTAATTAAGTAATCCTCTAGCTTTGCAGCAAGTGATATTGTAATTCCATAGGTAATAATAGCTATATCATTACCCTTAGTAATATATCTAATTTTTCCTATTTGAAATTTATCTACTGTTTTTTTTGTAAAAACCGGCTCTCCTTTTTTTCCTAATCTCATATAAACTGGGCCCTTACTTTTTGTTGCACACCATTTAGTTGCTAGTCTCATTTCATCTGGATCACAGGGTGCCAAAACAGTCATGTTGGGTATTGCGCTAGCTATAGCTATATCCTCCATTGAGTGATGAGTGCCGCCAAGAGTAGAATAAATAACACCTGCACCCATACCTATTATAGTTACTGGTAAATTCTGATAACAAAGATCAACTCTTATCATTTCAAACGGTCTGTATAATGAAAAAGTTGCTATTGTATAACAAAAAGGACGCATACCTTTTAAAGCTAATCCTGCTGCGATACCAATCATAGCCTGTTCAGCTACACCACAATTTATAAATCTATTAGGAAATTTTTTTCTAAATTTTAACATTGAGCCAGCAGGTGATATATCTGCAACAATAGCACAAATTTTTTTGTTTTTTTTACCCTGTTCAAAAATTACATCTGCAAACTTATCTCTCATGAATATATTTCCTTTAAATTTTTAATGGCAATTTTATATTCTTCTGGAGTTGGTGACCTATAATGCCAAATTGGTTTATTTTCCATAAAAGAAACACCCTTACCTTTAACCGTATTACAAATTAATAAAAAAGGCTTATTTTTTTTTCTGGAATTAATTTTTTCTATAATCTTTCCAACTGAATGACCATTAACATTAGTACAATCAAATCCAAAACTCTTAACTTTATCTAAAATTGGATAAAATTTGGGATGTGTTTCTTTGGTATGTCCAAATGACTGAGAGCCATTATGATCTAAAACACATATTAGATTTTTTAGATTTAAGTTAGCTGCCATCATCATTGTTTCCCACGTTGATCCTTCTTGCAACTCTCCATCACTTATCACTACATAAATTTTTTTATTAACTTTATTAATAACATTAGCATGAGCCATACCAACAGCTAAACCCATTCCGTGACCTAAAGATCCTGTTGAGGCTTCAATCCCTGGATTTCCATAATCTGGGTGACATCCAAGGATACCATTTGGTTTACAATATGTATCAATTTGTTTTTTACTTAATATTTTTTTTTCTTCTAAGACTACATACTGAGCAATACAACCATGGCCTTTAGACATGATAAATGTATCATCTTTTTTCATAATGTGATTATATAAAATATCAACTATTTCCATTGATGAAAAAGCTCCTGCTGAATGTAAGGCAGTCACAGTTTGGGAAATATCTAAAATCCTTTTTCTAAATTTTTTACATCTTTTTGCAGAATTAGAAATAATTTTTTTCATTTTATTTGATTTCATATGATTGAGAGAACTTCTTTATATTCTCTATAATATAATTGAGTGATTTTTTATTCAAATAATTATGAAGTGGTAAACTTAAACTTTGGTCTTGTATTTTTTTTGCTACAGGATATTTTTTTTTATTAAAGGTATAATACATTTTTTGATAAGGTATTATTAGTGGATGTTTAATTCTTGTTTCTATATTTTTTGAATTCAAGTATTTTATTAGTTTATCTCTATTTTTAACTAATATTTGGTAGTCATAACCAGACGAACTTTTTAGATCATAACTTGAATCAACCACAAGGTCTTTTAAACCATTTTGATAAATTTTAATAATTTCTTTTCTTTTTTTCATATCTTTTTTATAATGATTTAATTGTTCAAGTAATAAAGTAGCCTGTAATTCATCAAACTTATAATTTAGTTCATAAAAATCTGATATTTCTCTATTTTCTTGCTGTAAGCCTAAATCCCTAAGTTTCAGCAATTTTTTATTCAAATTTTTTGAATTAGTTAAAACAGCACCTCCCTCACCAAAGCCACCAAAAACTTTCATTGGATTAAAGCTAAATGTGGCTAAATCACCAAAGCTACCAGCACTTTTTTTGTTTTTTTTTGCCCCAAAAGCTTGTGCTGCATCTTCAATAGACATTAAATTTTTTTTTTTACAAATTTTTAAAATTTCTTCAATATTACTTATCAAACCTTTAAAATGCACTATTACGACGGCTTTAGTTTTTTTTGTTATTGATTTTAGAAAACTTTTTTGACAAATATTTTGATCAAATTTAACATCAACAAATATTGGTTTAGCTCCAGTCATAGATATTGCATGAGCAGTAGCAATCCATGATATGGATGGACAAATAACTTCATGACCTTTGCCAATATTTAAACTTTTTAAAGCCAAATAAATGGCAGTTGTTCCTGAACTTACTCCAATACAATATTTTTTTTTGCATATTTTAGCAATTTTTTTTTCAAAATTTTTTAGATTTTTTCCAGGTAAATATTGTCCAGAATTTAAGTATTTTTTAAAATCTTTTAAGAGATTATTTATATTTTTTTTTTCTCTTTTCAAAAAT
>MDSV01047602.1_pt1 | contig 23266 bp, 22 predicted proteins | sample 810851 | NCBI WGS metagenome assembly MDSV01 (sample SAMN05326640, study PRJNA326480) | marine metagenome | isolation source: seawater | place: Atlantic Ocean: North East | collected 2012 | reverse complement strand
GGAATAACTAAAATTAGAAAATATTCTTTAGAACTTTATAAAAGACTAGAAAAAGAAATTGATTTTTCTAGTGGATTAAAACTTAATGGAGCTCTTTCAATAGCAACAACAAAAGGAAGATGGCAAGAACTTTTAAGACAAGCAACAACAGCTCAACTATATGATGTTAATGTTGAAGTTTTAAACATTAATCAAATTAAAAATATTTATCCTATAATTAATGATCAAGATATTTTAGGTGGAATTTATATGCCAGGAGATGGTCAAGCAGATCCTATAGGGGTAACAAATTTGTTAGCAAAAGCCGCGAGAAACGAAGGAGTGAAAATATTTCAAAATTCACCAGTTCAGAAAATAATTTCAAAAAATGGAAGAGTTAATGGAGTGAAAGTTAATGGTAAAATTATTGAATGTGAATATATAGTTTTAGCAACAGGAATGTGGTCAAGACAAATTGGTGAAGACATGGGCGTTAGTATCCCATTATATCCCGCAGAACATTTTTACGTAATTACTGAACCATTGAATGATTTACCAAAAAACATTCCAGTTCTAAGAGATTTTGATGATAGTTTATATCTAAAAGAAGATGCAGGGAAAATGTTAATTGGAATTTTTGAAGGAAAATCAATTCCAGCATTTAATAAAACTAATAGAGTTCCAGAAGATTTTTCGTATGGTGAATTTCCAGAAAATTTTGAACATTTTGAACCATATTTAGAAGCTTCTTTAAAAAGGGTTCCGATGTTAAAAAAAGCAGGTATAAGAAAATTTTTTTCTGGGCCAGAGTCTTTCACACCAGATACTAATACTCTTTTAGGAGAAGTTCCAGAATTGAAGAATTTATTTGTATGCTGTGGTCTTAATAGTATTGGAATTGGAAGTGGCGGAGGAGTTGGAAAAGTTACTGCAGAATGGATGATGAGAGGTCATATTAATGAAGATTTGTTTATTTATGATATTAAAAGATTCCAAAAATTTCATTCTGAGGTAAATTTTATCAAAGAAAGAGTAACAGAAACTTTAGGAGACTTGTATGGAATGCATTGGCCATATAAACAGCCTAAGACTTCAAGAAATCAAAAAATTTTACCTTATCATGAAGAATTAAAAAAAGTGGGTGCATGCTTTGGAGTATCAGGTGGATATGAAAGACCGATGTGGTTCGCTATTAATAAAGAAAAACCAGAATATGAATATAGTTATGATTATCAAAATTGGTTTCCTTCAGTAGAGTTTGAAACAAAAAATACTATAAATAATGTAGGGTTGTTTGAAATGTCTCCTTTTTCTAAATTTGATTTAAAAGGTGAGGAAACTTTTCAAGAGCTTCAAAGACTATGTACTGCTAATATAAAAAATACTTTAGGCAGTATTACCTATACTCAGATGTTAAATAATGATGGAGGTATTGAAGCAGATTTATCAGTTGTATGTATTGATAAAAACCATTTTAGAATAATAGGTCCGGCCGCAACTAGAGAGCATGATAAATTTCACATTAAGAAATATTTGTCAAAAAATATAATTTTTAAAGACGTTACTGAAGATTATTGTTGTCTTGGATTATTTGGTCCAAAGAGTAGAGATTTAATATCAAGAATTAGCAATGATAATTATTCTAAAGAAATATTTAAATTTGGAACTTCTAAGTATGTCGAAATTAATGGAATTAAAGTATGGGCTCAAAGATTATCTTATGTTGGCGAACTAGGATTTGAACTGTACGTAGAAATTAAGAATGCTAAAAAACTTTATCAAATAATAGTTAATGAAGGAAAAAACTTCCATCTCTCACACTGTGGTATGCATGCAATGGATATAATGAGAATGGAGAGCGGTTTTCTTCATTGGGGACATGATATTTCACCTGAAGAAAACCAGTATGAAGCAGGGTTAGCTTTTGCAATCAGTTATAAAAAGAATGTTGATTTTATTGGCAAAGAAGCTTTGTTAAAAATTAAAGATAAGAAACAATCAAAAAGATTTGTTATGCTTTCAATTAAAAATAGTAATCCTGGTCAACCTTTATTACAACATTTTGAACCAATTTATTTAGATAATAAAATTATAGGAAATACAACTTCTGGAAACTATTCTTTTAATTATAAAAAAAATTTATCATATGGATATATCAATACAGGTTTATCAAACGAAGAATTACTTGATAAAAATTTGTTTATAGAAGTTGGAAAAAAGAAATTTTCTGTAAATATAGAAATGAAACCATTAAAAGATAAATCATTCCGTCTAAATTAAAATAAAGATTTTATTTTCTTAACTCATAACCTAAATACTGATTAAAAATATCTGTAGTAAATTTTGCTAAATTATTTATATTTTCTCTATTTGTTGTTTGTATAGTTTTAAAATTATCATTTGACGGATGATAGTGTTTTTTTTCATCAATTTTTAAATAATTTTTATCTAATAGTATTTTTAATTTTCTTACCACTGTTGCTCTAGGTATCCCTGTCATATCTGAAATTGTCATCGCATTTAAACCTACACTTTCTTTTTTAAGCACCAAATGTTCTATAAATTCAATTCCTGAATTTTCAATTGATTGAAATTTTGGATTATAGGATTTATTTAGTATGCATAATCCCCATATGTGCCAACACTCAATTTCCTTAAAGTGTTTTTTCCAATTCATTACGATGGGCAACTGAAGATCATAAAATAGTTTCCAACAATAGCTAAAATTTTTATGAATATATTTTAGTAAATCTTTTGAATCTAAATAATTATTCAAAATTCTATATTTTTTTAAAATTTTTGAAAATTTAGATAAAAATTCAGCCATTCTTTTAGTAGAGTTATTTGGTTTAATTGAAGGAAAAACAGATCTATCCAATATGATCTTTTTTTTTTGTCTACGAATAAATCCTATTTTTTCAAGTTCTAAAATTTTTCTACGTGCAGTTTCTTTAGGTAATTCAAGATCTTTCGCAATTTCAACAATATTGAACTTTTCTATTTCTAAAGAAGTTTTTGCATAAAAATCATCGTATGAAATTTTTACAAAGTGTCGCGAGTAAAACTCTAAAGTTTTTTTTTGTAAATATATTGCTATTAAAAATTTTTCATGATCTTTAAAAGTTAAATATGCCGAATTAATCCAACCCAACTGATGAATCCACCAAAATTTAACAATTTCATTAAAATTACTTTGTAATATTTGATGAACATCTTTTTTATAAATTTGTTTTGAAATATCAGGTAATTTTATATTTAAGCTCATAATCAACAATAAAATTTATATTAAATATATCTTAAACCCAAAATGAACACAAGATTTAGTGCCCAAACCCAATTTGGATTAGAAATTCATTGTCAATATTTGAATACCATGGTTAAATTATTTTTATATGAGTTCGGAACAACTATTACATAAACAGCAAAGTGGGACCCCAGAAAGTGCTGAATTTGTAAAAAGAAAAATCCCTGGCAGAGTAGATATTAATAATTTGTTGTTCAAAGTCAGGGAAGAACAAAAAAAACAAAAAAAAGAAACACTAGTTTTTTTTGGTTTAATTAGTTCAGTAGTCGTAATAACTGGGATAATCGCATCCTTATAATCCATATTTAATAACGCAATTTCACAAGAACATTGATTCGACACATAGTTGAGTTATTTAACCTAGATAATATTACAATTACAAATTAGAAAGAATATTAATTTTTTATGAAAATTTACGATTGTACAACTTTTTATTCTGAAAGTATGATGCTTGATTTAAGATTTAATGTTCTTAATAAAAATGTTCATAAATTTGTAGTAATTGAATCATTATTTTCACATTCTGGAAAAAGAAAAAAATTAAACTTTAATATTAATGATTACCCTAGATTTAAAGATAAAATTATATATTTAGTCATTGAAAATGAACCAGTTGATTTGATACTAAACGAAAATGAAATTAAAAAACCAGAGGTCAAAAGACACAATAGTTTAAAAAGAATTGAACAATCTTATAATTATATGTCTAACGCTATAAAAGAAGCACAAGATGAAGATCTAATTATTTTAAGTGATAATGATGAAATACCGAATTTAGATTCTAAGAGTTTTCAAAATAGTAAAAAAGATTTTTTTATTTTTAAACAATTATTATTTTATTATAAGTTTAATTTGCTATATGATTTAATGCCTTGGTTTGGATCAAAAGCATGCAAAAAGAAAAAATTAATATCTTTTTCTAATCTTAGAAATTTAAAGAATAAGATATATCCTTTTTGGAGAATAGATACTTTATTTTCAGACAATAAGAAAATGAACTTAGAAATAATAGAAGATGGTGGTTGGCATTTTACTAACATCAAAACACCTGAAGATTTATTTGATAAAATGAAAAATTTTGGTCATCACGATGAGTTTGAAATTAGCAAACTTACTTTAGATGACTTAAGGAAAAGTATTAAAGAAAAAGTTGTATTTTATGATCACTTTGCAGATAAATCTTCAAAAGAAAAATGGAATTATAACTATAAATTAAAAAAAGTAGATTTAAGTTTATTACCAGAATATTTAAATAATAATAAAAACGATTATATAAAATGGTTAGATAACTAATTTTATGATTAAATGGGGAATAATAGGACTTGGAAATATTTCTAATAAATTCGTAAATGCTATTAAAGAAGTAGATAATTCTAAAATTGTAGCAGTATCAAGTTTGACTAAAAAAAAAAATTCTGAATTGATTAAGAATTTAAATATTGAGGAAAATCTTTTTTTCTCTAATTACGATGAATTATTAAATTGTAAAGATATTGATGCAGTTTATATAGCAACATTAAATAATACTCACTTAGATTTAGCTATTAAGTCAATTAAGGCAAAAAAAAATATTTTATGTGAAAAACCTATCACTTTAAATTTTAATGAAGCTGAAAAAATTAAAAAAGAATTAGTTAATTCAGATATAACTTTTTCTGAAGCTTTTGCATACAGATCTCATCCACAAACTAAAGAATTGTGTAAAATTATCGATGAAAAAGAAATAGGAGATATTCATTCTTTAGAGTCTTCTTTTGGGTACAACACAAAAAGAATTAATCCAAATTCAAGAATTTTTAATAAAAAACTCGGTGGAGGAGCTATACTAGATGTTGGATGTTATCCAACTTCTTTAAGTTTATTGATTGCAAGAATAATAAAAAAAGACATTGATCTGAATCAATTTAAATTAAGTAATATTAAAGGTAATATTTGTGAAACTGGAGTAGATGATATAGCTCATGCAGATTTAACTTTTGATAATAAAATAGTTATGAAACTTAACACATCAATAAGAAAACATATGATTAACAACTGTATTATTAAAGGAACTAAAGGAAAAATTGTAATATCTTCTCCATGGAATCCAGAAAAAAGAAGTTTTTTTGAGATCTATACTGATCAAAGATATTATAAGAAATTTGTAAACTCTGATTACAGTGTATATGCCAGTCAAATAGATATGTTTGCAAAAAAAATTCAAAATAAAAATTTAAAAGATACTATGATGGAAATTGATGAGTCTTTAGTTAACATGAGAATCCTTGATGAATGGTCTAAAGGTCTATCAAAATAAAAATTTAAAAATAATTGGAGATATTATATGAATAAAATAGTGATTATAACTCCTGCTTATAGAATTAATAACTTACAAAAAATTAAAGAAAGTATAAATTTTAACAAGATTTTTAAATGGATAATAATTTATGATAAAGAAAAAAACTTTAAGGGTTTAAACAAATCTAAAGATAATTCTAAAATAATAGAACTTTATCACAAATCTAAAAATAAAGAAAACCAAGGTAATGCACAAAGAAACAAAGGTCTAGAATTTGTTAATAAAAATTTTTCTAAATATATAAATATTTTTATATATTTTTTAGATGATGATAATATTATTCATGAAAACTTTTATTCAATAGCTAGAAACTTAAGAAGAAATAGAATTTACACTTTTGATCAACAAAGACCAAGATATGTGTTGAGTGGGAAAAATCCAAAAGTTTTTTATATTGATTTAGCGATGTTTATTAGTGATTTTAGTTTAATAAAATCAATTAGATTTAGGAATTATGATTATAATGCAGATGGTTTATATATTGAGGAATGTTATAAAAAAAATAAAATAAACCATATTTATTTAAAAAAAATTGGTTGTTATTATAACTATTTATCAAGAAACAAGATTAGAAGAATATCTTATAGGATTATGTGGTTTTTTAAAAATTTTTTTATTTCATCTGGTTTAAAAAAAGAAATAATAAGATACAAACCTTAAATTATTTAAAATACTTCTTTGATTTAAAAGTTTCAATTTTATTATGTAATACATTTTTATAATAAATAATTTTTGTAATAAGCTTTCTAATTATGTGTATTTTTTTTAGATAAGTTATTTTTGACTCTTCTCCATATCTATAATCCCAGTGATTAGCTCGTTCAGCATTATTATCAACCAGTTCATTTTCCACACATAAATTTCTGTTAATTTTAAATAATGCAAATCCTTCAAAGAATTGTATTGAGTAAATATATTTATTTAAAGAATATTTAAACTTGTTCAAACCTAAATACAGATTATAGTTCATATCATCTATTAATTTCTTTGAAAAATTAATGAATGAATATTTTTGTGGATTTGAAAATTCTTTCATATAACTTGTATGCGTATCTTCAACAACAACCATTCCCCCATCATTTATATTTGGAACGCAACAAGCAACTGTAATAATTTGTTGTTTATTAGTATGTCCACCATCATCAAGTATTAAATCTATTTGTCCAACTTCCTTAAAAAAATTTTCCCAAAAAATAGGATCTGATTGATCTCCTATAAAAATTTCAAAACCATCTTTTTCAAATTTCTTACAATCTGGATTCATATCTATCCCAATTATTCTTGCATTTTCGCCAAAAAATTTTTTCCAAATAAATAAACTCCCTCCATTTAGAACACCAATTTCGACAAAAGTAATTTTTTTATTTTTGTAAGGGGCAAATATTTCATCATAAACTTTAAAGTATTTTTTAAGTTTATAAGACTGATATTTACTGTTATTAAATAAATCTTCAGTTTCAGACATATATAAATATCAACATATTTAAATGACTTTATATTACAAGTTAAAATATTCGTTATTAAAAATAATATTAATTCATTTCTTTTTTTAGGAGAACTTGATTGTATAAATATATAATTTTATATTTATTCTTATTTTTATTCAAAAATAAGTTAATTGCTGCAGCTACATTTTCATTATTTTTATAATTAGGAGAAATAAAATTAAAATCATCAAATAAAAGATATCCATCTTTTTTAAGATATCTATCAGCGTTTGAAGAGTCTTTGATTACTTGATTAAAATCATGAGATCCATCAATATAGATTAGATCAAAAAACTCATCGTTATCTTCAAAAAAATTATCAGAATTATTTTTTATCTTTTTATACCTGCTATCAAAATTTTTAATATTTAAATCAAAGTTATTTTCTATATTAGACATATTTTTTTTATCGTGTTCATCCGAACCTTCCCATGTATCTACACAAGTTATTCTACTTTCATTAAAATATTTTAAAAAAAAAATTGAGCTTCTACCTTCGTAGGAGCCAATTTCTAAAATATCAATTATCCCTTTTTTTTCATTAATATTATTTTCAAAATAACTTATTAAGATAGGAGTTTTTTCAACAAACCAATCTTCTCCTATAAACTTATAATTTAGATAATATTCCCAAACATCTAATTTATTTTTTGATTTAAAAAAGTGGCTATAAAAATAAAGTATTATAAATTTTAACGATATCTTATTTTTAAAAAAAAATTTAATATCTTTTATAAATCTCTTTTGTTTTTGAATTTTTATCTTGAAGGAATATAGAAATTTAATATTTCTTATTTTTGGAAAAACTCGCATTAATTTATTTTATTTTATCTAGATAATATTTAAATTCTTTATTTCTTGGTTGATAATTTAAAGCAATCTTAAAGCAATCTTTAGTTGTTTTTGGTAAAGACTTGTGTTTTCTTTTTAGAACATTTTTGTCTTTTAAAGACATTAATCCTGCCCAAAAATTTAAATATGGATCCTTAGGATAAAAATATAAATATTGAAATAAGCTTCCTTTAGTAGGTACTTTCAGTTCGATTTCTGAATTCTTTATCTTTTCATTAGATTTTATATCAATTTTTTTACCAAAATTTTTAAAACTATTAAAAAATTCTTCACCACTTTCATCCAAAGATTCAATAAATAATTGAGCACCATAGTTTTTAATATTAGTTTTCTTAAGTTTAGAATTTTTATACTTCCTATGTTTTTTTTTAAGACTCATCAAATCTTTATAAATTTTTTCTAAATCTTTGAAGCATACTGTAGGCGAAAGATTTTCTAATATGTGTTTATTTGCATTATTTCCAATTCTTCTTCTTTTTATAGGATCTGAATATAATTTTTTAATAGCTTTTACATAATCATTTTTATTATTGACTAAAATACCTGTATTTTTATTTTTAATTATTTCTTTTTCTGCATGATTTGAAAAAGCTACAACAGGAATTTTTGAATACATCGCTTCTATAATCGCTTGTTCACCACTTCCATAATGTTTTTTATTAAGTGGATATCCCAACACATCTGTAATTTCTAATATTTTTTTTATATTTTCTACAAAACCTTTAAATTTGAATCTTTTATTATTGTATTTTTTTGCTTGATGTTTAATTTTTTCTTTATCAAAACCGCCACCACAAACAAGAATTTTTGTATTAGGTGTCCTTATTGCATCTGACATTTCAAGAAAATCTTTGTGTAATTTTGAGTAATCTAAAGTACCAATGTAAGTAACATTAAATCCTTTGTGAGCTTTTGGTTCAATTTTACCAAAACGCGCAAAATCAACAGGGTATGTTACAAATTTTAATTTTTTAGAGCGATGAAAATTATTTTTTGGGTTAAACAAGTAGTGTTTCCTTGTTGCTCTAGTTGCACTGAGAAAAATGTCTGAAAAATCAATAGCATTTTTTGTAATTACACTTGGTCTTGAAAATCCATTTGTATGAGAACATAATATTAAACGAATAGCTGGAAATTTAAAGTTACTTAGAAATCTATAAACCTGTGGATGATTCCAATATTCAATTTGAACAATATCAGCTTCGATCATTTTTTTTTTTATAAAATCATCTTTTTTTCCAATATGAAGAAATCTTAGATATTTTGAAAACATATTTTTTGCTTCATTAGTTAAATGTTTTTTATCAGTAATGATTATTTCGTGATTAAATAAAGATTCTTTTCTATTAAAATATTTTAAAGTAGATAATAATATTCTAGCTAGTCCACCTGGCAGGTGAGGTGTAATGTGAAGAATTAAAGGTTTAGCCACTCTTAAACTCCAAAATTATGTCTAAGATACGTAAGTTTTATGAAATCTAGATAAATAAATTTTACAGTCTCTACAATAGTCTAAATTTTTGTAATCATTTGATAACCACTTGTCTCTGTATTTATTAAAACCTTCATTATTAAATATTTTTACTGGATCTTCATGGATTGCATTACCCAGTTTATAGTATTCAGCCTGATCTGCACTACAAAGAGCTACATCACCCGAAGCAAAAATACTAAAACGGCTAAATAAATCTGGACATCCACCTATATCTTCAACTTCATGAGCTTTAATATACACATTGCCATCACCATTTTTTGGAGTAACTAATTTATCAAAAGTTCCTTTTTTAATTTCTTTTGTGAAATGAGCCTCATGCTCATCTTCCATAGAAGAGTAATCATTAACTTTCATTTTATCAAAATTTTCCACTTTACCCCCAGTGTTGTGGACATCAAGTCCAAGTACATCGTCACCTTTTTCAGGACTTAATAATTTTCGCCAGTATTTATTATAATCCTCCCACTGATGATTATTTAATTGTTGTCTAATCATTCTGATCAAAACTTTACAGTTAGCATTAAGTTTATCTCTTTGCTCAATAAAAAATTGAACATTTTTATAAGTTCTTTCAAAATTTGTTCTTGGTCGAATTGCCTCTAAAACTTCTTTAGTCAGTCCATCAATAGATGGAATTATACAATTCAATCCTGCTTCTAATAGTTTTATTGTCATTTTTTCTGTAAGAACACTACAATTAGATGTAAATCCAACTTCTTTAAATCCTACTTCTTGTTTTGCAAATTTAACTTTTTCAGGGAGATTTTTGTCCAACAGAGGTTCTCCACATCCATGGAGGCTTAGGAATCGAATTTTATCTACATAAGGTTTAAATTTTATAGTTATAGATTTAAATGTCTCAAAACTCATTATTTCAGCTGGACGGGCTTGTCCAGTATTTGAAAGTTCATCAGGTGCATCTTTAGCAAAATCTGGTACAAATTTTATTGTACACATTGGGCATCTTGCATCACAAAATCTATTAACTGTCTCAATTTGGACATGTGTAGGAATATATGTCATTAGCAATTTTAATTTATAATTTAATTCATTTTAATCAATAACTATTTTTAACACTAGATTAATCGAATTATGCACTATATTTATTTATCATTTAAATAAATATGCTTAAATTAAAACTTTATATAGTCAATATAATCATCTTTATTATATTTTTTGCTTTTTCAGATATAATTTTTAGTAATTTTATATTTACCCAGAATGTTGACAGTAAATGCTACGAATATAGCAATAAAGGAAAATTTTATGGGCTTAAAGAAAACTGTTTAGCGAATATGAGAATTGTCTCAACATTGCCAAATTTTAAAATAGAAACAGACAATAATGGATATAGGTATTCTGGGAAAAATGAGTACAAAAAAAACAAGAATATTATTTTTGTCGGCGATTCTCAAACATTTGGATTAGGGTCTAATTGGGAGGATACATTTGTTGGTATTCTGGAAAAAAAACTAACTGATTATAATTTATATAATCTTGGCGTACCATCTTATAGTCCAACTGTTTATAAATATAGATTAGAAAATTTCATTTTTAAAACTAATAAACCTATTGAGAAAGTTTTTGTATTAGTTGATATAACTGATGTTAGAGATGAAAATAGCAGATGGAGAGAAGATAGTGGAAAACCATATTTAATTTCAGGCATTAATAAAAAATATCAAAAAAGTAAGTTTAGACAATTTAAACATGATAATTTTAAAGGGATGTATTTGATTGCTAGCAAACTTAGAAAATTTTCAAGGCAAATAAGATCAAAAAAAACCAAAGATCAAAAACAAAAAATTTATAAACCAGTAGAAGGGAGTCCTTCAGGTGCATTTATTTATACGAATTTTTCTGAACTAGAAGGTTGTAATACAGAAGAAAAACAACCAGGTTCATGGACATGTGGAGGAGTAAAACAAGGACTGTCTAAAATAGAAAATAAAATTATAGAGATAGGAAATTTATCAAAAAAAAATAATTTTGAACTTTATTTAATTACAATGCCTTGGCCTGATACATTGAATTTTGGTCAAACAGTTTTTAATTGGGAAAAATTTAATAACAATTTATGCAAAGTTTCAAAATGTAAAAAATTAATAAATGTATTTCCTGAGTATTCTGAAATAAAAAAAAATAATGAAAATTGGCTGGAACAGATCTATCTGCCGTATGATGTCCATCTTACAAAGATTGGTAATAATATAATTGCTCAAAAAATATTAAAAGAAGTATTTTCTAAATAATTACCAACCTAATTTTTTAATATTTTCAAATATCAAGCTAGAAACCATTTCAGAACCCTTTTTTGATAAATGATTTTTATCGTAAAAGAAAATATTGTTAGTATCGTTAAAATAACAATTTTCTAAATCACAAAATATCTTATGAGGATAAACAATTTTATAATTTTTATTTTTTATTTTACTTAAAGTTTTAATTGATTGATCTGATTTTTTTAAAAATTCTTCTATAGGGATTGATAATCTTATATCAATAATTTCACTATCAAATTTTTTTAGATTATCTAACATATTATAAATTTCTTGCGAAACCGATTTTTTATAGGTTGGCATCGGTGCCAACTGTATAATCTTAAAATTTTTATTTAAAAGATTATTGATATTTTTAAGATATCCTTCTTCTATACCAATATCTTTTTCTATATGCTTAAAATTTAGATCATTATTATCAATATAAGTATCGAGCATTCCACCAGTAATTATTATGGAGTTGGGGTTTTCAAATATTTTATCAATTCTTTTTTTTTGAAAGTTATTATCACAAGGAGTTTCTTTGAAATTTTTTTTTGCATTTGATTTATATACAAAATTATAATTAGGTAAAAAATAACAAGCCGAACTATTCATTGTTATTAAATTATATCCGTTTTGAAGAAATTTATTTTTGATTGATCTAGCTAATTGTTCCATCGTGGAGTCGCCAACTAATATTATTTGTTTTGAATTTTCTGGTAAAGAAAACTCACAAAAGTCTTTTTTGTCATACCAACCATAACAAAATTTCCCCTCTTTATCCTTTAAATTTAACCATGGCTTAAATTTTAAATCCTCTTGAAGTATTTTTGGAAAATTATTTTGAGAAATATTATTTATTTTATTTAATAGATTTAGATTAATTAATATTAAGAATATTAAACTAAAACTTATTATTATTAAAAAGTTTTTCCGGTTAAATATTTTATTTCTAAAATTTCTTTCTACTAAATAATATGAAATAATTGATAATGAAAAGGTTAAAACTAGCCATTCAATTTTATCAAAATTGGATGGTTCCAAACCTTTTATTCTTCCAAAAGCAAAAATAGGATAGTGCCAAAGATACAAAGAGTAAGATATTAGTCCTGTTCCTACTAAAATTTTAGAAGATAGAAACTTTGTAATAATTTCATTTTTTTTGGCAAACCAAATAATTAAACAGACACCTATTACAGGTATTAATGTATAAAAAGAAGGATGACGAGTTTCTTCGTTAAAGTAAATAAATGATAAAATTATTAAAATAAATCCTAAAAGAGTAAAAAATTGATTGTGAATAAATTTATTATTTTTTCTTAAATTTTTAGTTTCATAATAAGATAAAATTACACCAGCCATCAATTCCCAAATTCGAGATTGAATCATATAAAAATTTAGATCAATATCTCGATTAGAAATATGATTTGAGTAAAATAAGCTTGCTAAGATAATTATTAAAATAAAAAAGGGTAGAAGTTTCTTAAAATATCTTATTACTAAAAATATAGTTATAGGAAAAAAAATATAAAACTGTTCTTCAATAGATAATGACCATGTATGTAAAAAAGGCTTTAATAAAGCTTCATCAGTTCCATAATTTAATCCTTCAAAATAAAAATAAAAATTTGAAGTAAAAGCAATTGAAAAAAGTATTGATTTTGAATATTCAATTAAACTTGATGGTAATAGATATTTCCAAGCAAATATAAACGAAATTAATGAAACAAAAATAAGTGCTGGCAGTATTCTTCGTGCTCTTCTTTCATAAAAATTTGAAAAGGAGAAAGTTTTTTTTTCATTAATCTCTTTAAAAATTATTGAGGAAATTAAATAACCAGAAATTACAAAAAAAACATCTACACCAATATAACCTCCTGTTAAAAGATTATTCTTGAATAAGAAAAATTCAGCGTGATATATAATTACTGAAATTACAGCTAGTGCTCTAAGGCCATCTATTTCCGGTCTATAATTAATTTTAATATTCACAATAATTTATTAAATTACTTAAAATCTGCTATATATAGCTCAGAAATTACTATAGTTTAATTAAAAAAAATTGTTATGAAAAAAATTGTATTAATCATTTTATTTCAATTGTTTTTATTAAATAAAATCTCATTTGCTCTTACAACGGATTTTAAGTATGGCAATACTTATGAAGGAACAATAAATATAAGATCAGAAACTTTTGATTTGCCTGCAGGTAAATGGAAAGTTATGTATAAAGAAAGATGGTCTGCAAGAACTGTTAAGTATCTCTGTGTAGGTTTTGCTCAGGAAGAAAATAAAATATTTAAAGGTTTTTTTGAATTTTGTGAACTTGATACAGGAGGAAGATATAATGGAGATTTTGGTGCGTATTTGATCCGAGAATACAAATATGGAAAATATGATAATTGCACAGAAAGACCAGAATATACAATTGCAAAACTATTTTACAAAGGAATGGTAAGTAATTGTTTTTTAGTTAGACACCTTGACTTTAATAAGGAACTATATACTCCAGATGATCCAGAGGACGAAATACGAAGAGTAAAATATGTGACCTGGATAAGTGAAAATAAGATTAAAATTCCACCAGTGGTCTTAGCAAGTTCACATACTTATTTTGCTCCGGTAGTAAAAAATTACGCTTTAGACTTAACCTATATTATTAATCCTAAAATTTTAGGTGCAACAGACTCAAAATTTAATACTGAATTGGAAAGTGAATATCATCCAAAAAACATTGATAATTTTCCTGATAAAAGAAAAATAATGGATAAATGGATTAAAATTTCTGCAAAAAGACAATCTGATTTTGAAGTTATGCTTAATGCCAGAGAAAACCATAGGCATGATTTAAGTGAATATATCGATATAAATTATAGTAAAACAAATACTGAAAGCAATCTTGATGATAGAACTATAGAGAAATTAAGGGAATTAAAAAAACTTTTAGACGAGGGTATTTTAACAAAAAGTGAATTCACAAAAGCAAAAAAAAGATTGCTAAAATAGAAATGAAAAGATTATTTTTATTTATACTAATTTTGTTAAACAGTTGTAGTTATACAAATAAAGAATTTACACCTAAAGTTGTAGATATTAAAGATTACAATATTTCTGCAACGGTAAATCAAAAATCTTTAAAAGTCTGTGAATTAAAACTTGTTGTTACCAATATAAATTCTAAGTCAGATGAACTGTACGTTGAAGTCACAGCTTATGATAGAAAAAATAGAATAATTGGTTTGTTTAATTATGTAATTGATAATGTTAAAAAAGGGAACAAGATAACAAGAGTAAGTAAATTTGAAAAAACTGGTTTTTGTAACATAATAAAGAAATTAGAAATTTATGGAGGATAGATGAAAAATATTTTTAAGTTTGTATTTATTGGTTTATTTTTTTTTACTCCAGCAAAATCATCATCTTATGGCTCTGGAGAATTAACTTTATCTCCAGGAATGGTTGATTATTTTATTTATTATTTAAGAATAAAACCAACTCCAATGGCCTTTTATGTAACAACTGATGGTATGGATGGACATCATTGGATTTGTCCAGCAGGTAACTGTCAAACTCACAATGTAGGTAAAGGAGCAAGAACATGCGAGCAAGATTTTGATAAACCTTGTAAGCTTTTTGCAAGAATGAGAGATGTTAAATGGAAAAATGGAATTAATCCAGGCAAGGGTAAACAATCCAGATTTAAAGGCAAATGGACTGATGACGAAATTATTGCAAAATTAACTGATCTTGGTTTTATAGGTGGATATTCAAACAATACTTCAAATCAATCAAATTCTTCAGAATCATCTTCTTCAGATTCAAGCATGATAACAGATGACACTTTAAAAAAATTAAAAGAATTAAAAAAACTTTTAGATGAAGGAATTTTGACAGAAGAAGAATTTACTAACGCGAAAAAAAAATTATTAAAATAGTTTAGTGAAAATTAGATTTTTTTTAATCTTCTATTTTAATCTTATTTTTTGCAATCTAGCAGTATCTAAAATTATAAATATCGATAACTTAATTAGTTTAGATGTTCCAGAGAATCATACGTATACTAGTTATCAACGTTATGAGGATTTTAAAGATTTTTTTATATCTCTAAATATTCAAGAAAAAAAAATAAATATGTTTAGTATAGCACCAACAAAATATATTGATTTCATAAAAGAAGTTATAGACGGTCAAGATCCAATGGAAAATAAATATATAAAATCTGTGATAGTAAAAATGGAAAAAAAAAAATTTAAAGATGAGGTTCATCAAAGCAAATGGCTCATCTCAGAGATGAAAAAAATCTTCAAAAGAGAAAAAATTGATTTTGTTACAGATCTTTTAATTATAGATAAAGGACTTTATTCTATTTTAAATGATTTAGATTCTACCGATGATGAATTTTTACAAATTGCCAAGAGTCTAAAAGATATGAATAATTCAGAACTCATTAAATCAACAAAAGAAATCAGAAAGACTTTAACTTCATTAAGTAGAGATAATAAAAGTATCCTAATAAACGAAGATATGACAATAATTTTAAATAGATTCAAAATTGCCAGAAATCAAAATGAAAATCTTTTTTTAGAAACTAATGGAGATCTAATATACATCTTAGGAGCAATGAAAATAGAGGTAAAACTTAGCTTTTTTTTAACAGAAAAAAACAATAAAACCTTTTTGGTAGGTTCTTTTTGTTTTGTAAATTGTTCAAAGTTTAATAATAAATTTGATAAAATGTTAAAACCAGCTTTTACAAAAATTATATCAACAACTAACAATAATTCAAATTCCAGTGAAATTATAACTGATGATAAAATAAGAAAACTAAGAAAATTAAAAAAACTTTTAGATGAAAATGTATTAACTCAAGAAGAGTTTAATAAAGCAAAGAATAAAATTCTTAATTAGTTATAATTATAGTTGTTTGCAAAAAAAATTAAAAGTAGTATATATCATCGTGAATTCAATGGCGGGGTAGCTCAGTTGGTTAGAGCGCGGGACTCATAAGCCCGAGGTCAGTGGTTCGATCCCACTTCCCGCTACCATTATTTTACAAAAGTATCATTAAATTGGTTAGATACTCTTACAAAGGTAGTACATTTACTTAATTGCTTTAGAGAAGGCGCGCCAACATAGGTACAACTACTTCTGATACCTCCAAGAATATTTGAAATTGTATCTTTTATTTTTCCTCTATATTTAACTCTGACAATTCTTCCCTCACTACTTCTGTAATCAGATAAGCCACCATAATGTTTTTTGTTAGCTGTAAGAGAACTTGATCCATAAAATTCTATATATTTATTTCCATTAGTCTTTACTACTTTACCTTTACCCTCATCATGTCCCGCAAGCATTCCACCAAGCATAACAAAATCTGCGCCAGCACCAAAACCTTTTGCAACATCTCCTGGACAAGTACAACCACCATCAGCAATAATATGTGCTCCTAAACCATGAGCTGCATCAGCACATTCTATAACTGCACTTAACTGTGGATAACCAACTCCAGTTTGAATTCTTGTTGTACAAACGCTTCCAGGTCCGATACCAACTTTTACTATATCAGCTCCACTTAATATCAGTTCTTGAGTCATGTCTGCAGTAACAACGTTTCCAGCTATTATTGTTTTTGTTGGATATTTTTCTCTAACAGATTTTATAAATTTACTAAAACGTTCTGAATATCCATTTGCAACATCAATACAAATAAATTTGATGAAATTAAATTCTTTTAATAATTTATCAAGCATATCGAAATCTTCTTTTTTAATACCAACACTTAAAGCAATATTTTTGTAAATTGATTTAATCTTTTTGTATTGATTCAATTTTTTAAGATCATGTTGTTTAGTTAGACAGGTAATCATGTCATATTCAGACATCTTTTCCGCGACACCTAATTCGCCTACGCCATCCATATTTGCGGCCATGATCGGAATTCCTGACCATTCACTATTGCTGTATTTGAATTTGTAAGTTCTTTTTAAGTCTACATCTTTACGACTTGATAATGTGCTTCTCTTAGGTCTAAAAAGCACATCAGAATAATCAAGCTTTATTTCTTCTTCAATTCTCATTTAAATTGTAAGTTATTATTATAAAAATTAATTTCAAATCAATAATTTGCTTGTGGATAAGTTTTTAGTTATCTAATCTCTAAAAATTAGTTTTTTTAAATATTTAGAATAATCACAATTTCCATAAAATTTTGTGGATTGAATTAAATGTTTTTTAGTTATCCAGCCATATTGATAAGCAATTTCTTCTATACAGGCAATTTTTAAACCTTGTCTACTCTCAATAGCAGCCACAAAAGAAGTAGTTTTATAGAAATCTTCAATTGATCCAGTATCTAACCATGCACCTCCACGACCAATAAAATCTGCATAAAGTTTATTCCTTTTTTTATATTTATTTAATAAATCAATTATTTCAATTTCTCCTCTTTTTGAAGGTTTAAGAGTTTTAGCAATTTTAACTACTTGATTATCAAAAAAATACAGACCTGTTACAGCATAATCAGAAATAAATTTTTTGGGCTTTTCAATGATTTTGATAATTTTCTTTTTATTGTTTAATTTCGCGACTCCATAAGCTTCTGGCTTAGATACAGAGTGTAATAAAATCTTTGCTCCACTTGATAGCTTTGAGCATTCTTGGAGTTTTTTAGTTAAATTTTGGCCATAAAAAAAATTATCACCAAGAATTAATGCAACATTGTCTTTACCTATAAATTTTTCACCAACTAAAAAAGCATCAGGTAGTCCTCTTGGGCTTTTTTGTTCTGCATAAGATATTTTTATCCCTAAATTTTTTCCGCTTGGTATCAATTTTTTGAATTGATTAAGTTGACCTTTGTTTACAATTATTAAAATGTCTTTAATTTTAGCCAACATTAAAATTGAGAGCGGATAATATATGAGTGGCTTGTCGTAAATTGGAAGCAATTGTTTATTAACCGCTTTAGTAAGTGGGCTCATCCTAGTTCCTAATCCACCTGCTAAAATTATACCTTTTTTAATCATTAAATTAATCCAATTCTTTTATCAAATTTTTTTTGTTGTTTTTTATTATAGAAATTTGGGTTTTTAACATACCAATCAATAGTTTTTTTGATGCCCATATCTAATTTATTTTTTGGTTTCCATTTAAGTTTTCTTTTTATTTTATTTGAGTTCAAAGCATAACGTAGATCATGCCCTGGTCTGTCTAAAACAAATTTTATTTTTGAAATGTGTTTATTTTTTGAAAAATTATTCTTATAAACCTTAATAATCTTCTTTATTAAATCTAAGTTTTTAACAACATTGCCTGATCCAATATTATAACTTTGTCCAATTTTTCCTTTTTTAAGTATCTTAATTAAACCTTCACAATGATCGTCTACATAAATCCATTCTCTTTCATTAATACCTTTTCCATAAATTGGTATGTCTTTATTGTTAACTAAATTAAATATAGTTTTTGGAATTAGTTTTTCTGGAAATTGTCTTGGACCAAAATTATTGCAACAATTAGAAATTACTATTGGTAAATTGAAAGTTCTAACATATGAAGTAATTAAATGATCTGCACTTGCTTTAGATGCAGAATAAGGAGAACTCGGAAAATACCTGTCATTTTCTAATGATTTTTTATTTTTTTTTATATCCCCATAAACTTCATCCGTAGACACATGAACCATTTTTATTTTATTTTTTTTTACATATTCTTTAATACATTCTAAAATATTAAAAACTCCGAGAATATTTGATTTAATAAACATATCAGGGCTCTCAATAGATCTATCTACATGAGTTTCAGCAGCTAAATTAAAGATAGCTTTTGGCTTATATTTGTTTAATAGATTTAAAATTTTTTTTTTATTTTCGATGCTAAATTTATGTACTGTATAATTATTTTTTTTTAGTCCTTTTAAATTATAAAGATTTGAAGCATATGAAAATTTATCGATAATAATTGGATGATATTTTTTTTTAACAAGTAAATGCACAAGATTACTTCCTATGAAACCTAATCCACCTGTAACAATAATTCTCTGCATTACAAACTTTTTACATTAATAAAAAAAAATGTATATATTTAACTTTTAAATAAAATTATGAGTAGTTTATCAGATTTAACAATAATTATAGTAACTTATAGAACAGATGAAAAAATATTAACTGATTGTATTAATTCCATTGAAAACAATATCAAGATCAAGATAATTGAAAATTCTTCAGAATTTAATTTAAAAGAAAAATTTGAAAGAAAATATCCAAATATCTCAATTCATTGTACAGGAAAAAATCTTGGCATGGGTAGTGGAAATAATTTTGGATTAAAGTTTGTTGATACTCGTTATGTCTTAATACTTAATCCTGATACTATTTGTGAAAAAAATTTTTTTCCTAATATCGAAACTTTTTTTAAAAAAAATATTGATTTTTCAATTATAGGAGCTACGTATAAGAATCAACAAAACTTCCAATCTTCAGGTTATTTTGAAGAAAATATAAATCCAATAAATGCAGTTGATCAAAATGGTTTACAAAAAGTTGATTGGGTAATTGGATGTTCAATGATAATTGATTTAAATAAATTTCCTAATAAAAAACTTTTTGATGAAAATTTCTTCTTATATTTTGAAGAGTTTGACTTATGTAAAAGAATTAAAGATCAAGGAGGAAATGTTTTTGTTTCAAAAGAACTTATAATTGACCATTTAGGAAATAAAAGTTCTTCTCAAGCAGATCCTGTTTTAGGAATAGATACTGAAAAATTACGTAATTGGCACTGGATGTGGTCTACTTTTTATTTTCATAAAAAAAATTATGGATATTTTTCTGCTTTCAGAAAAACCTATGGCAAGATAATCAGATCTTTTTTTAAGGTAATTTTTTTTACAATCACATTTAATAAACTTCAAAAATCAGTTTATTTGAGTAGATTATTGGGATTGTTAAGCTCAATGCTTGGAAAAAAATCAAGTTACAGAGTTAATTCTTTGTTTCAGTGACCTGGGAAGTTCATTAATGATTCAGATGAATAACCTTTTTTTTTCAAAATTTCATCACCCCCTAGATCAAAAAGATTTATTACAAAAATAAATCCAGCAACCTTACCATTAGATATTTCTATAAGCTTTGCAGCTGCTTCTGCAGTTCCACCTGTAGCTATTAAGTCGTCAATTATTAAAACTTCATCTCCTTTACTAAATGAGTCTTTGTGAACCTCAATTGTTGCAGTTCCATATTCTAGTTGAAAATCAACAGAATGAGTTTCAGCAGGTAATTTATTTTTTTTTCTAAGCAATATAAAAGGTTTTTTCAAAATATATGAAATTGCAGAAGCAAATACAAAACCTCTAGACTCTACAGCTGCAATTTTATTAAATTTAAAGAGCTTAGATTTTTCAACTATTTGATCAATGCAAAAAGCAAAAGCTTTTTCATTTTTTATTAAGGTTGTAATATCCCTAAAAAGAATTCCCTTCTTAGGGTAATCAGGAATTGATCTTATATATTCTTTTAAATCCATTTATTTTTGAGTTATAAATAAATCATTTTAAATAATATGACAAATAAATTAGCTATTATTGGAGGAAGTGGCCTGTATGATGTTGAAGAATTCAAAGAAAGAGAATTATTAGATCTAAATACGCCTTGGGGAAAACCTTCTGACAAAATACTAAAAACTAATTACAAAGATAAAGAAGTATATTTTTTACCAAGACATGGAAGAGGTCATTTTATTAATCCTTCAAATATAAATTTTAAAGCTAACATAGATGCCCTAAAGCAACTTGGAGTAACAGATATTGTATCTGTTTCTGCAGTCGGTTCTTTAAAAGAAGATTTACCACCAGGAAAATTTGTAATAGTTGATCAATTTATAGATAGAACTTTTGCTAGAAATAAAACATTTTTTGATGATGAAATAGTTGCCCATGTTTCTATGGCTCATCCAACATCCAATGGGTTAATGAATGCATGTGAGGAAGCCATTAAAAAAGAAAGCATTCCATATCAAAGAGGAGGTACTTATGTTGTTATGGAAGGGCCACAATTTTCAACATTAGCAGAGTCTAATTTATATAGATCATGGAAAGCTGATGTAATTGGCATGACAAATATGCCAGAAGCAAAATTGTCAAGAGAAGCTGAAATCAGATATGCTTCAGTTTCAATGGTCACAGATTATGATTGTTGGCACCCTGACCATGAAAATGTTGATGTTCAACAAGTTATAAAAGTTCTTTTAGGAAATGCTGCCAAAGCAAAAAATATGATTAAAAATCTTTTAGATAATTTTGAAAAATATATTGATCCAAAAGATCCAACGAACAATTGTTTAGATGTAGCAATAATAACAGCACCCGAGAAAAGAACAAAGAAAACAATTCAAAAACTTAATACAGTAGCTGGTAGAGTGCTTAATAAATGAAAAAAATATTTTATACATCTTTAATCTTTTTTTTCTTATTTTCTAATGTAAACGCTGGATCCCGTTTTGGTGATTTGACTGAATTAAGAGATGATAGAATGAGAGGTAAAGATAATCAATGGGTGAGACCGCATCCTGGACCTTTCGTTTGGAATAATATTGAAAAAGAAAAAGGAGTTTTTTCTTGGGATAAAGCTGATCAATATGTAACTTATGCTCAGAACCATAATCAAAATACAATCGCAACAATATGGCCATATTCTAATTGGGAACAAAAATCATGTAAAAGAAAAAAGGGAAGAAGTCCTTTTGGTAAACATTTTGCAAAATATTTAAGCAAACCTTGTTCTATGGAAAACTATAAACTTTTTTTATCTGCTTTAGTTGATAGATATGATGGCGATGGATCTAATGATATGCCAGGTTTAACTAAACCAATTATCTATTGGGAAATAATGAACGAACCAGAATTTAAAATGTTTTTTAAAGGAACAGAGGATGATTTTGTAGAAATTTTTAATTTTTCATCAGAACTAATTAAATTGAAGCAAAAAGATGCAGTTATTATTATGGCTGGTGCAGCTGGAATGTTTCCTGAAAGTAAAAAGTTTTGGAAATCTGCTCTTCCAAAAATTAAAGATAATTTTGATATAGCAAATATGCATCATATCACACCACCTGATGGTAAATGTGATAAAGATTTCTGGGTAGGTGAATTTTCTGAATTATTGCAATCGTTGAATATTAATAAACCGATTTGGGTAACTGAAGCAATGACAGGTAAGTGTAAAGTAATCCCATCATATATAAATGCATTTGTAAGTGGCGCGGAAGTGATTATTGATGTTGGTGTTAATGCTCCAGGTATGAAAATGAGTAAAAGCAGTAGAAAAAAACTTAACAATTTTATTCAAGAGGTAGATAGATTTAAATCTGTTAAGCTCATTTCAAAAAAAAAAGCAGAATTTATCTTGAAAGATGGTTCTACTAAGATAATTGATTTTTAAATAAATGAAAATAGAAGGAAAAGAATATAGAACAATTTGGTTTGATGAAAAAAACCAAGCTGTGAAAATTATTGATCAAACAAAACTACCTCATCAATTTATAATTAAAGAT
>MDSV01065670.1_pt1 | contig 23270 bp, 25 predicted proteins | sample 810851 | NCBI WGS metagenome assembly MDSV01 (sample SAMN05326640, study PRJNA326480) | marine metagenome | isolation source: seawater | place: Atlantic Ocean: North East | collected 2012 | reverse complement strand
TTACATACCGGTGAATACGAGGATGGAAAAATTGGAGAGATATTTATTGATACAAGCAAAGAGGGTGAATTAGTTAAAGCATTAATGAATAATTTTGCAATTGCTGTTTCCTTAGGTCTTCAGTATGGTGTGCCTCTGGATGAATTTATAAGTGCTTTTGTTGGAACTAAATTTGAACCATCTGGTAAAGTTTATGGCAATGATAGAATTTTAAGCGCCTCATCAATTTTGGATTATATATTTAGAGAATTAGCTATTTCTTATCAAAATAGAGAAGATTTAGCGCATACTCCTGCAATAGGTTTGCCAGAAGGCTCTAATTTGGAAATGCAAAACTCTGAGGATCAAAACCAGCTCTTAAAAATTGTAAAAGATATAACAAGCAAGGGTTTTGTAAGAAACAATTACAAAAAAAATCTTGTGGATTTGTCAGATATTAAACTTAGTCTTAAAGGGAAAAAATAAATTATTTTTTTAATTTAATAGATAGTCCTAGTTCTTTAAGTTGATCCTCATTAATATCTGATGGAGCATTCATCATTAAATCTTGAGCATTTTGATTCATCGGGAACATTGTAACTTCTCTTATATTTTTCTCATTAGCCAAAAGCATAACTATTCTGTCAATTCCAGGAGCAATACCACCATGAGGTGGAGCTCCAAAACTTAGAGCATTAATCATACCGCTAAATTTTTCATCAACCTGTTTTTTATCATACCCTGCGATTGAAAAAAGTTTGTACATAAGATCTGGAATGTGATTCCTTATTGCACCTGACGAAAGTTCTATACCGTTACAAACAATATCATATTGGTAAGCAAGTATATCTAACGGTTTTTCAAAATTAATCTTATTAAGGTCTCCCTGAGGCATAGAAAATGGATTGTGACTAAATTCTATTTTTTTTGTTTGATCATTTTTTTCAAACATTGGATAATCAACTATCCAACAAAAAGCAAAAATATTTTCATCAATTAGACTTAAATCTTTAGCAATTTTCTCTCTTGCTAAAGAAGTAATCTCCTCTAATTCTTTTTTTTTATTACAAGCTAAAAAAATACTATCGCCTATTTTGGCTTTTGTTTTTTTCATTATTAACTCTAAAGCTTCTTTTGAGAAGAACTTACCAATAGGTCCTTTAGCAGAAATTTCCTTATTTTTTTCTAAAGTAAAATAAGCTAGGCCAGAAGCACCCTGATCTTTAGCCCATTTGTCTATGTTATCAAAAAAACTTCTAGGCTTATCTTTGGTATCTTTAGTTACTATACACCTTACATTCGAGCCTGATTTAACAAGTTTTTTCATTATTTCAAACGAGACATCCTCTCTTAAAAAAATTTCTGTTATATCATTTATTATCAATGGATTCCTTAAATCTGGCTTATCGGTTCCATATTTAAGCATTGCATCTGAATAAGAAATTTTTGGAAATTTATAAGACAATAATTTATTTTTTGAGAATTTTTCAAAAGTGTTAATCAGTAATTTTTCAACTACTTTAAATACATCCTCTTGCTCTACAAATGACATTTCTAAATCCAATTGATAAAATTCACCAGGACTTCTGTCAGCTCTTGCATCTTCGTCTCTAAAACAAGGAGCAATTTGAAAATATTTATCAAAACCTGATACCATTATTAATTGTTTAAATTGTTGAGGTGCTTGGGGTAATGCATAAAATTTTCCAGGGTTTAATCTACTTGGAACTAAAAAATCTCTAGCTCCCTCCGGACTTGAAGATGTAAGTATTGGTGTTTGAAATTCTAAAAAACCTAACTTGTTCATTTCACTTCTAATAAATGAAATTACATTTGATCGTAAAGTTATGTTTTCATGGATTTTTTTTCTTCTTAAATCTAAAAATCTATATTTTAACCTAATTTCCTCTGAATATTCTTGATCAGTAAAAATTGGCATAGGTAACTCTTTGCATTTTCCTAAAACTTTAAAATCTTTAATTGAAACCTCAATTTCCCCAGTTTTGATATCTTTATTAATTGTATCACTTAACCTATTAACAACATTCCCATCAATTTTAATTACAGTTTCTAATTGAGTTTTCTCTAACTCTTTAAAATTTGGGTTATCCTTGTCAATTATGCACTGGGTAATTCCGTAATTATCTCTTAAATCGACAAATAAAAGATTTCCATGATCTCGTTTTTTATTAATCCATCCCGCAAGAGAAACATTTTTTCCCACATCTTTTTTATCTAACTCATCGCATTTATGACTTCTATATTTGTTCAATCATTCTCCTATCGCCTCTTTTATAATTTTAAAATCTATAGATTTTTTCTTTTTCAAACTCATTTCGTCGATTTTATATATGAAATCAAATATTTTACCATATGATCTATCAACTCTTTTAATTATATAATGAATTAACTTTTTTTCTAAAGATATTTGTCTATCAGACAGATTCTTAATTATTAAAGCAAACAACAGATCATCATCTGGTTTGTTTATACTTTGCAAAATAAAATTATTAGTTCTTGATTTTAAGTCTTTTAAAGAAAATTCGATTTCAACAATAGGTTTTATTGAAGTCGCAATTAAGTATTTATTATCTTGTTCAATGATATTAAAAAGAGTATACATCAATTTTTCATCAATATTTTCACTCAGGTTCTCTAAAATTATATTTTGATAAATTTTTATCTCTGTTAGATGTTTATTATTAAGTTTGTTTGCTTCCAATTTGATGCCATTAAATTTTTTTAAAAAAATATTTATTAAGTGAGTTTTACCAGAATATCTCTCACCGCTTATATTTAAAAATTTTTTTTCCCATTTTGGATAATCATTTATTAATTTAAATACATGTTGATTGCATTTTGAAACAAAAAAATCATCCACTTTAAAATTTTTTTCATAATCAAATCTGATTATTTTTTGATTTAAATCATTCATTTTAAGACCCAATCCTTTTCCTGAATGTCAAAATTAAAATTCTTCTCACTCATAGAACTTAAAAAAATATCTGGTGAACCATTATAAATAATTTCGTAAATGATATAATTATTATCAAATCTATTAATTGAAAAATCGTAAATTAAATCTGTTTCCTCAAGAATTTTTTCAAAATTACTTATCTTTATTTCGTTTGAACTATCAATTTTTATCCTAAGAGGTAATTTGATTGAAGTATTAATCTTATTTATATTTTTCCAATAGTCTTCAAAATCAATTTTTAATTCCTTGATGATCTGATTAACATCTTTTATTTCATTTAAATTCAAATTTGAAAAAGATCTATTTTTTAAAAAAATATCATTTTTAATTGAAATTCTGGATAAGACTCTCACCTTTTTTTTATTTTTAAAAATTAGGGAAATTATTGCATCTTTTAAATAATACTTACTAATTATATCTTTAAAATCGTATTGTTCTAAAATTTCATATCTTTTTTTAATTGTCACTAAATCCTCAAGATCTTCAGAAGGTAATACATATTCAATTAAGTGATAGTTCTCTTTATTATTGTTCCATTCTTGAAAAATCATATTATTTGTAAAAATAAACAAGTTTTTTTTATTTTCTTCAATTATTATCGGTAAGTATAAGAGTTTATTTTTATTAGGAATAGATGGAAAAATATTTTTTTTTTCTAAAAATTTAAAAACTTTTTTTCTATTAAAAGATACTCCTAAATTTAAATAATAAACTTCATTAATGAATCGTTCTTCCTTAATGGAAAATGACTCAATCAGAAACTTAATTTCATTAAGTTTTATATCATTGATTTTTTTTTGATCAGAAGAACTAATAATCAAAAGAATGAGTTCATTAAAAGCTTTCCTAAAGCCTTCATCAATTACCTTGATTTTACTAAATTCTATTTTAAAAGGCTTTGATATTTCAATGTTATTGATTTCAAACGACTTAGCATTAACTTTACCTGTGGAAAAAAAAAATATTAATAAAAATATAAATATAATAAAAATAGATATAGTCCTATAATAGTATTCAAGTTTATTAATTTTCATACCATATAGTAATGAATAAAAGCTCTTTTACATATAAAAAAAGTGGTGTTGATATAAGTTCAGCTGATAAGTTTGTTAAATATATATCTAATATTTCATCTAAAAAAAAAGGTAATGAAAATTCAAACAATATTGGAGGGTTTGGATCTATTACAGATTTGCCAAATAATTTTAAAAATCCCAAAATTGTTGCCTGCACTGATGGGGTTGGTACCAAAATTGAAATAGCAAATATTTTAAATAAATTTGATACAATTGGAATTGATTTGGTTGCAATGAGTGTAAATGACTTAATTGTACAAGGTGCTAAACCTTTACTATTTCTTGATTACATATCAATCAATAAAATTGATTTAACTAAACTTAAATTTATCATCAAAGGAATATTGAAAGGCTGTAAACAATCCGGATGTGAATTAGTAGGTGGTGAAACCGCAGAGATGCCAGGAACTTATGAAAAAGGTAAATTTGATATAGCTGGTTTTGCAGTTGGTGTAGTTTCTAAAAAAAAGGTTTTAACAAAAAATAGAATTAAATTAAATGATTTAGTTTTAGCCATACCTTCTAGTGGTCTTCATTCAAATGGATACTCATTAATTAGATACTTATTAAATAAGAAAAAAATAAATATAAAAAAAAAAAATTTTTAAAAGATGAACTTTTAAAACCAACTAAAATTTACGTCAAAGAAGTACTCAATTTAATAGACAAAAATTTAATAAAAAGTTGTGCAAATATAACTGGAGGTGGTTTAGAAGATAATATCAAAAGAGTCATTCCTAACAATTATAAAGCTGAGATTAATTTGAATAAAATTAAAACTCAAAAAATTTTTAGTTGGCTTAGAGATAATGATATATCTGAAAAAGAAATGCTTAAAACATTTAATTGTGGTGTTGGGTTTTGCCTAATAATAAGTCCTAAAAAACTTAAAAGAGTTCAAAAATATTTTACAAAGAAATTCAAACCATATATCATTGGAAAAATCTCCAATGGAAAAAATAAAGTAAAACTTTATGGATCTATTAACTGGGTCTAAAAAGATTAAAACAGCAGTCTTTATTTCTGGTAATGGAAGTAATTTAAAATCTCTTATAAAATTTTCAAAAACAAAAAAATCACCAATTTCAATTGATATAATTATTTCAAATAATTCAAAATCAAAAGGTTTAAATTTTGGGAAAATGTTTAATATAAAAAAGAAGATTTTTAATTTTAAAAAAAAAAAATTAGCTGAAAAAAAAATACTTTTAGAACTAAAACGAAATAAAATAAGTTTGATTTGCCTCGCAGGTTTTATGAAAATTCTTTCAAGCTCTTTTATTAAAAATTTCAAGGGAAAAATATTAAATATTCATCCTTCTCTGCTACCAAAATTTAAAGGTTTAAATACTCATGAAAGAGCTTTAAGAAATAAAGAGAAATATTCAGGATGTACAGTTCATTTTGTAAATTCAAAACTAGACTCTGGTAAGATTATTCTTCAAAAAAGAGTAAAAATTTCCAAAAATGATTCACCTAGGACACTTGCTAAAAAGATTTTAATTCAAGAACACAAATTATACCCAAAAGCTATTTTGAGGGTTTTTAATCTCTAAAGAAAAAATCTATTTCTATTTTAGCATTTGCAGCACTATCTGATCCATGAACTGAATTTTTATCGATAGAAATTCCATATTTTTTTCTTAAAGTTCCCTCTTCAGCATCTATTGGGTTCGTAGCACCCATTAACTCCCTATTATTTAACACTGCATTTTCTTTCTCAAGAACCATAACAACAATTGGACCAGAGGAAAGATATGAGCAAAGATCATTGTAAAATGGCTTTGTTTCATGAACCTTATAGAACTTTTCAGCTTCAGATTTTTCAATCTGTATTTTTTTTTCTTTTAGAATAGAGAAACCTTTATTTTTAAAAAATTCTTTAATTTCACTTTCTAAATTTCTTTCTACAGCATCAGGTTTAATGATTGATAAGGTTTGTTCAATTTCACTCATAATTATCTTCTATTAGTTGATTAAGTAATCTAACACCATAACCTGTTGCACCACCTGAATTTAATGCTCCACCATATTTAGAAAATGCCATTCCAGCAATATCTAAATGCGCCCACGGTGTCTTATTTAAAATGAATCTTTGAAGAAATTGTGCAGCTGTTGTTGATCCAGCACCACCAACATAATTTATATTTTGCATATCAGCATTTTTAGAATTAATTAGTTTATCAAAGTTTTTGTGCAAAGGCATTCTCCATAATTTTTCTTCAACTTTTTTTCCAGCATCAAGTAACTCTTTTGATAGTTTATCGTTATTTGAAAAAAGGCCTGCATATTCTGAACCTAAAGAAACTATAATAGCTCCTGTTAAAGTTGCTAAATCAACTATGAATTTAGGTTTAAATTTTTTTTCAGTAAAAGTTAAGGCATCTGCTAAAACTAATCTACCTTCGGCATCTGTATTCAATACTTCTATTGTTTTACCACTATAGGATTTAACAATATCTCCTGGTCTCTGAGCATTACCACTAACCATATTTTCTACAAGCCCTACAACTCCAACTGCGTTTATTTTTGATTTCCTCAATGCTAAATTTTTCATCAAACCAACTACTGTAGCAGAACCTGCCATATCATAAGTCATATCCTCCATAAATTTTGCTGGCTTCAATGAATAACCACCGGTATCAAAACAAACCCCTTTTCCAACAAAAGCTAAAGGTTGAGAATTACTTTTTACTCCATTCCATTCAATGGTCACAAGATATGATCCTCTAATACTTCCTTGACCCACACCAAGCAAAGCATTCATCCCTAATTTCTTTAATTTTTTTTCATCATATATATTAACTTTCAAACCATCTTTTTTTAAAGATTTTAATCTTTTTGCATATTCATCAGGATGTAAAATATTGCCTGGTTCAGAAACCAGATCTCTTGTATAAAAAGTTCCCTCTTCTAAAGCTTTGAATTTTAATTGACTGTTGGCGGAAGGTCTATTTTTATTTCCAAATATGTTAACTGTAACTATTTTTGTCTCTTTTTTAGATTTATATTTATTAAATTCGTATGACTTCAGCTTTACTCCATGAAGCAAATGACCTAAAAATTCTTTGTTCTTTGTTTGTATAGTATCAGAATTAAGTAAATATAAAGTATTCTTCCCGTAATTAATTCGATCAAATAATTCGGCACCTAAATTTTCTATTTCAGAATTTTTTAAATTTTTCTTAATAGAGATTAAAACTATTTTTTTTTTTGAATTGAGTTCAAAAACGAATAAATTTTTATTCAGGTCATTAATTCTAAGAAGATCTTTAATATAAGAAAACTCTGATTTAGAAACAAATTTTTTGATAGCATCTATATCAAATTTTTCACCAGTAAATAAAATTAGATTATTTGAAGGATTCTTTAAAGTGCCGCTTTTATAATTAATTTGAATAGACATAATTTTAATAGTTTTTATAACTCACTTTATCTTTAAAGGTTATTTTTATTGACATTTTTTATAAATATGTACTTTAGGTTGTATTAAGCAAAGTCTTATAAATTATAAATGATCGAATTCAACAAAAAATTAATATTTAAAAAATTTTTTTTTGATAATACGTATTTTTTTTTATCAGCTATAACTACCATGGGTCTTATTGTATGGATAATACAAGCAGTAAATTTTCTAGATTTTGTAACTGAAGATGGCCATGGTTTAGGAATATATTTTAAATATTCCTTATTAAATTTTCCAAAAATTTTATCAAGACTGTTTCCATTAATATTTTTTATATCAATTTTTTATACAATTAATAAATTTGAGCAGAATAACGAATTAAAGATATTTTGGATGAATGGTATCCATAAAATAAAATTTGTCAAAAACTTAGTTATTTATTCTATTATAAGTCTTATCATACTTTATTCATTAACGTCATTTATAGTTCCTTGGGCACAAAATAAGTCAAGAGTATATTTACAAGAATCAAACATAGATTTTTTTCCTTCTTTAATTAGTGAAAAAAAATTTATAGATACTGTTGATAAGTTGACAATTTATATAGAGAAAAAATTAGAAAAAGAAAGTTATGAAAATATTTTCATAAAGGATACCGATAAGGAAAAAGTCAAGTTTATATATGCCAAAAATGGAATGCTTATAAATAACTCAGATGAAAGAGTTTTTAGATTATTTAATGGAAAAATTATAAATGTTAATGATGGAAAAGTAACAGAATTTAATTTTGAGTCTACAAATTTTGATCTAAGTAAATATTTAACCAAATCAATAACAGATTTCAAAATACAAGAAAAAAATACTATTTCTATATTAAATTGTTATATAAATTATTTTTTATTAGATAAAAAATATTACTACGACATATTAAATTGTAACGATAGTGCTATTAATGAAATGCAAAAAGAAATCTTTTCTAGATTAGTAAAACCGCTTTTTTTACCTGTTTTAACTTTGAGTTTGTGTTTCTTGTTGTTGTACCCAAAGGAAAACTCAAAATATAGATATTCGAGAATATCAGTTTTTTTATTGGGTTTAATTATTATAATTTTTACAGAATTTTCTTTATCTCTTACCTCAAGAGATTTTCTTTTTTTTAAGATTTCTTTAAGTTTGCCTTTTATATTTTTTATTATTCAATATATTTTTTTTAAAATAAAGGTAAATCGATATAATTAATAACCATGATCTCTAATTATAAAAAATATATTTTCAAAAAATTTTTATTTTCTTTAGCTAAAGTTACCTTGGTTTTTTCATCGGTAATTCTCATAATGAATCTGTTTGAAGAAATAAGTTTCTTTAAAGATAGTGAAGAATATATTTTATTGCCTGTATATTTAACTCTTTTAAATATGCCATCAATATTATTTGAAATATTCCCTTTTATTTTCTTAATAGGTACTTTGTTTTTTTTTATTGAAGTTATTGATAAAGAGGAAATTAATATTCTTAAACTTAATGGAATCACAAATCTCAAGATAATTCAAATTCTGACATTATTAACTTTTTCTCTAGGTTTGTTTATACTTATTTTTTTCTATAATATTTCTTCTAATTTAAAATTTTTTTATTTTGATTTGAAAAACCAATATACAAAAGATGACAAATATTTGGCAGTTGTGACAGGAAATGGCTTATGGATAAGAGATGAAGTAAATGATTATATAAATTATATTAATGCAGAGAAACTTGAGAATGATAAACTTTATAACGTCACAATTTCACAATTTAACAAAAATTTTCAAATTGAAAAAGTAATAATTTCTAGTGAAGCAGATATCAAAACTAATAAATGGTTACTAAAAAAGCCAATTGTAAATTCGGATAATAATTCTACTTCATATAATCAGTTAGAATTTTTTTCAAACTTTAATGAGGAAAGAATGTTATCAATATTTGACAATTTGTCTTCACTTGATTTATTTAAACTTGAGGACCTAAAAAAAGATTATCAAATGCTTGGTTATAATACAGAATTGATTAATGGCTATAAGCATAGGTTATATTCTTATCCTCTTTATCTAGCAATTATGGTCTGCATTGGATCTATACTAATGTTAAATATTAAGCACAATAAATCTAAAGTGGTCAGTATCACTTTTGGAATTACCATATCGGTAATAATTTATTACATAAACTATTTCTTCAATGTTATAATTGAAACAAAAGATGTTCCTTATTTAACATCTATCTGGGGACCACAAATAATCTTATCATTAATTGTAATAACAAATCTGATCAGGATAAATGAAAAATAAACTAAAAATTTTTTTAATCTTTTTAATTTTATTGTGTCATCCAAGTTCTTATTTGTTTTCAAAAGAAATAAAATTTGAAGCTGAAAACATTGAAACAATTGATAAAAATTTTATTATAGCAAATAAAAATATAATTGTATCTGACAACGATGGAAATAAAATTTATGGAGATAAACTGATAATAAAAGATGAGCAGTTTTATACAATTTCTGAAAATGTAATTTTTGAAAACGTTAATAATGCAATTAAATTAAGTACAGAAGAAATTCTTTTCAAAATTAGTAATAACACAATAGAAACAATAGGTGATACAAAAATTGAGGTAGATAATAATTATTTCTTCAATACTTCAAATATTTTATACGATCTTAACTCAAAGAAAATTTCTTCTAAAAACAAGTCCTTTATACAAGATTTACAGTCAAACAAAATTGAAATTAACGAATTTGTTTTATATTTAGAGGAAAATGTTCTTAAAACAAATGATGCAATCATTGTTGATAAGAATTTTAATCAATATGAGCTTAAAAATCTTTTTTTCGATCTTAAAAAAAATAGAATTTTAGGAAAGGATATAGCTATCAATCAAAATAATAAGCTATCAACTGAAAGATATTTGCCTAGAGCAAAAGGAAGATCTTTGATTTTAGAAAATGAAAACATGACTTTAAAAAAAGGTGTCTATACTAATTGCAAGAAAAGAGATGGTTGCCCTCCATGGAGTATACAAGCTGAAGAGGTACAACACGATAAAAAAAATAAGATAGTAAAATATAAAAATGCTTCATTTAGGTTTTATGATGTCCCAGTTTTATATTTTCCAAAATTTTTTCATCCAGACCCTACTGTCAAAAGACAGTCTGGTTTTTTAGCACCGAGTCTCTTAACTCAAAATACAAGTAGTTATCTAAAAACTCCGTATTTTTTTGCATTATCTGATACTTCAGATTTTACTTTTTCCCCTCGATTTTATGATAATGAAGAAAATATTTATCAAGGTGAATATCGTAAAGTTACAAAAAACTCGAGTCATGTGTTTGATGCTAGTATTAAGAATGAAGATGCTTTTATTTCAGAAAAAAACGCCTCACAATCACATTTTTTTTCAAAATCAACTATAAAGACAAATTTTGAATTATTTGATTATTCAAAAATTGATTTTCAGTTTCAAAATGTTTCAAATGATAAGTACTTAAAAGCTCACAATATCAATTCTCCAATTATAAATTCAAAGTCCACATTAAACTCTAAGATTGAATTTGAAGGTTCCAAAGATGATTTAGAATTTTATATAAATACTGAGGTTTATGAGGACTTAACAAAGTCCAATGATAGTGATAAATATGAATTTGTATTTCCAAACTTTAATCTATCAAAAATTATAGAAACTGGATTTGATGGTTCATTAGAAATAATTAGCTCTGGTTACAATAAATTATTTGATACTAATATAAGTGAAAAGGTAATAATTAATGACCTTAAGTATAAATCATTAGATTTCATTAATACTACAGGCATAATAAATAATTTTGAATTTTTAATTAAAAATTTTAATGCTGATTCTAAAAATTCTACAGCATTGAAAAATAAGTTTGAAAATCATGTTAAGGGTATTTTTCAATTTAATTCCCGATTTCCTCTACAAAAAGAAGGTCAAAAATATATAAGCACTTTAACTCCAATAATTGTAGGTAAATTCAATCCTCAAAAAAATAGCAATATAAGTGGTGAAAGTAGAACTATTGATTATTCAAATATTTACTCAATAGATAGAATAAGCTCTACTGGAGTAATTGAGGGTGGAGAGTCGCTAACATTTGGTAATGAATTTAAACTAGTAGACAAAAATGATACATCTAATGAATTATTTACTTTTAACTTAGCTACCTCTATCAGAGGTAATGAAAATCCTGACTTACCAAAAAATAGTTTTTTGGGTCAAAAGACATCAAATATAATTGGTCAAACTAAGATTAAATTCAATGATGCTATTGATTTTCAATATGATTTTTTGGCTGATAATAATATTGATGATTTTCACTATCATAAGGTTGACTCAAAATTTACAATAAATAATTTTATAAGTGCCTTTGAATTTGTTGAAGAACATGATGAGATTGGCACTACTCATTATTTTTCGAATGAAACATCATTGAAAATTAGTGAGAATAAAAATTTATTATTTAGAACTAGAAAAAATAGAACAACGAATTTGACAGAATACTATAACCTAATTTATCAGTATAAGATGGATTGTTTGGTTGCAGCCTTAAAATATAATAAGGACTATTATAGAGACGGTACATTAGGGCCTGAGGAAAGCATATCATTTTCTGTAACTATAATGCCATTTGATAATAGTATAAACTTACCAAAAATTGATTAATGAAAAAATACACAAATATAGTCTCAAAAATTTTTTTAATTTTTTCTATAAATTTTTTTTTAACTTTGACTAGCTTTAGTATTGCACAAGAATTTAAAATAATTCTAAAAATTAATAATTCTATAATAACAAATACTGATATAGATAACGAGTATAATTATCTCATAGCCTTAAATAAGGACTTGAATAAAATAAAGAAAGAAGAAATTCTAGATATAGCAAAAGATTCATTAGTTAGAGAGAAAATAAAAAAAGATGAAATAGAAAAATATATAAATTTTGAAGAGTATGATAATAACAATTTGATAAATGAGGTTATAAAAAATGTTTATAAAAGACTTAATTTTCAAAGTATTTCAGATTTTGCAAATTATCTTAATACATTTGGACTCTCATTAAATGAGGTGAAAAATAAGTTGAAAATAGAAATTATGTGGAATCAGTTAATTGCTGAAAAATTCAAAAATAAAATTTTAATAGATGAAGATAAAATCAGAAAAAAGATTCAAAAAGAAAAAATAAATTATAAGAATCTTATTCAATACGATTTATCTGAAATAGTTTTTACAGCAAAAAATACTCAAGAACTAATATCTAAAAAGGAAAAAATCAAATCAATTATAGATGATATAGGTTTTGAGACTGCTGCAAATAAATTTAGTATTTCTGAAACAGCAAATTTTGGAGGTAATATAGGTAAAGTAAATGAAAATCAACTATCTCTAATAATTAAAGATCAACTTAAAGATATAGGTGTTGGAGAACATACATCACCGATAAATGTTGGGAATAATTTTATGATTATTAAGATTAATGAAAAAAAAGTTATTGATTTAAAAATAGATGAAGATGAAATGGTAAATAAAATTATTGAAGTAGAAAAGAAAAAACAATATGAAAATTTTTCATTTATTTTTTACAATAAAATTAAACTAAACACTCAAATTGATGAATTATAAACCTATATTGATTATTTGTGGTGAACCCAACAGTGTTTTTTCCGAAATATTAATAAAATCCTTAAAAGTATATAAAAGTAAAAAACCTATTATATTGATTGGTTCTTTAAAACTTCTTAATGCTCAATTCATTAAATTAGGTTTAAAATTAAAACTAAACCAATTAAATTTAAAGAAAAATCATCTAAGTAATGTTGAAAAAAATATAATCAATATTTTAGATATTAAGTATGATTTCAAAAGACCATTTGAAAAAATTTCTTTTAAATCAAAGAAGTATATATCTGACTGTTTTAATGAAGCTTTTAAAATAATTAAACATAATAAGATAAGCGGTCTAATTAATGGTCCAATCTCAAAAGAATTTTTCTTAAAAGGTAGATACAAGGGTATTACAGAGTATATTTCCTTAAAGTTTAACATAAAAAAAAAATTTGCTATGCTTATTTACAATAAATCTCTTTCAGTTTCCCCTATTACCACTCATTTGCCAATTAATAGAGTCTCAAAAGAAATCAAAACTAAGGACATCGTTTCAAAAACAATCTTAATTTCAAATTTTTATAAAAAAAATTTAAAAAAAAAAACCAAGATTAGCTATTACCGGATTAAATCCCCATTGTGAAAATTTTTCAAAAAAAAATGAGGAAACTAATATTATAAAGCCAGCTATAAAAATTTTAAAAAAAAATAATGTTAACATTAGTGGTCCTTTCCCAGCAGATACTATATTTCTTGATCAAAACCATCGAAAATTTGACGTAGTCATAGGAATGTATCATGATCAAGTACTTGCTCCGATTAAAGCTCTTAAAGGATTTAATGCAATAAATATCACATTAGGTCTTCCATTTGTTAGAGTTTCCCCAGATCATGGTCCTAACTACAGTATGGTTGGAAAAAATAAATCTAATCCACAAAGTCTCGTTGAAGCTATTAAGTTTTTAAATAGGCAAAAGTGAAAATTAGAGCCAAAAAAAGTCTTGGTCAAAATTTCTTATTTGACAAGAATATTTTAAAAATAATAACTGACTGCTCTGAAATAACAGACAAAAATATATTGGAAGTAGGCCCTGGAACAGGAAATCTAACAAACGAAATTTTAAATAAGAATCCAAAAAATATTTTATTAATTGAAAAAGATAAGATTTTGATAGAAATATTAAAAAAAAAATTCTCTGAAAAAATTACTTTTATTAATAAGGATATTTTGAATATAGATGAAAACTTACTATCAAAAGATAAATTGGTAGTATTTGGAAATCTTCCATACAATATTTCTACTGAAATTTTAACAAAATGGATTTTAAACCTTAATTCTAAAATTTGGTTTGAAAAATTAATTTTAATGTTTCAAAAAGAAGTTGCAGATAGAATTATAAGCAAAGTCGATAAATCTTCTTATGGAAGACTCACTATAATTTCTAATTGGAAACTAAATATAAAAAAAATAATTGATATAAAACCTAACTCATTTCATCCAAAACCAAAGGTTGAAAGTACTTTGTTAGTTTTTACACCAAAAAAAAAATACTTTAAATTAAGAGACTCAAAAACAATTGAAAAGGTCACTAGAGTCTTTTTTAATCAAAGAAGAAAAAAAATAAAAAAACCGTTTAATCAATTATTTGATCAAGCAGACTTGGTAGCTAAAAAACTCAATATAAATTTAGATTTAAGGCCTCAAAATCTTAGTTACAATGATTACTATCTCATTGCAAAAGAATTAGAAAAACTATGAAATTAATTCATCTATATGTTTTTTTATGAATTCTTTGTCATAATCTTTAGATCCATTATTAATTTCAGCATCAATCAAGTTTTGTATTTTTAAAAAACACCTGTCCAAATCGTTGTTAATTACTACGTAATCGTAATTAATCCAATGTAGAACATCCCTGTCAAATTGCTTCATTCTCTCATCCGCAATAAGCTTATCTCTCATATCTCTATTGGATAATCTTTCAAATAAGACTTTTTTACTTGGTGGCAATATAAAAAAAGTAATCAATTTATAATCTAATTTCTTATTCTTTATTTGGTCTGCACCTTGCCAATCAATATCAAAAATTACATTATTATTTTTTTCTAAATTTTGAATTATTGGCGTCCTTGTGGTTCCATAATAATTTTTGAAAACTTTAGCATATTCTAAAAATTCATCATTATTGATTAACCTTTTAAATTCTTCATCGCTTACAAAATGATAGTCTTTTCCCTCCTTTTCGCTAGGTCGGGGTTTTCTAGTTGTGTGGGATGTAGAAATAAAAAAATTATTTTTTTTTGATAATAATTTTACTAGAGTTGTTTTACCTGCTCCAGAAGGAGATGATAATATTATCATTATCCCACCTTTTTTTTGGAGCATTAACTTTTTTAATTACTTTTGCTTTCAATAAACTTGACTGCGTCACCAACTGTTAATATTTTTTCAGCTTCTGTATCAGAAATTTCTGATCCAAATTCTTCTTCAAAAGCCATGACTAACTCAACTGTATCTAAACTATCAGCACCCAAATCATCAATAAAACTTGACTCCTCTGTTACTTTAGATTCATCAATACCAAGATGATCTGCAACTATTTTTTTTACTTTGTTTGAAACTTCGTCAGACATATTCATCCTTAATTTTATTAGTTTAAATTCTTATTAGTTTAATTACCTGGTTTGTCAAGCCATATAGAGGCCTCCATTAACATGTAAAGTTTCACCATTAATATAACTTGATTGTTTGGACGCTAAAAAAAGAACAGCATTTGCTACATCTTCAGGATCCCCTAGTCTAGCAGAGGGGATTTTGGAAATCATGATTTCTTTAAATTTTGGATCAATTTTTTCTGTCATATTAGTTTTTATAAAACCAGGAGATATACAATTGATATTGATATTTTTTTTAGCATATTCAATTGCTAAACTTTTTGACATTGCTACGATACCAGCTTTTGATGCTGTATAGTTTGCTTGGCCTAAATTACCAGTGTGACCAACAATTGAAGTAATATTAATAACTTTCCCTGATTTATTTTTTAACATCTTTTTAATTGCAAATTTACTAAGTAAAAATGTTGAAGTAAGATTTATTTCGATAACTTTTCGCCATTCATCTAAGCTCATTCTGATAGCCAAATTGTCTTGTGTTACTCCAGCATTGTTTATAATACAATCTAAGTTTCCACTAAATTTACTTGAGGCGTTATCTATAAATTCTCCTATTTTGTCACTTTCAGAAATATCAAATTTTATAATCTGCACATTTTTGAATTTTGATTTAAGTTCTTTTAACTTTTCTTCTTTAGTTCCTGAAGCCAATATATTTGCTCCATGATCTGATAGCTTCTGAACAATTGAGTTTCCTATTCCACCAGATGCACCAGTTACAATTATATTTTTATTTTCTAAATCTATCATATATTTAAATTATTTATATCACTCTCGCTATTAATTGTATCAATTTTTACATCTTTGTTTATTCTTTTTACTAATCCAGATAATACTTTTCCAGGTCCGATCTCAATAAAATGATCAACTCCTTTATTAATCATATTTACAATGCTTTCTCGCCATCTTACTCTACTTTCAATTTGATCAATTAATAGTTTTTTTAACTCATCTTTATTCGAAATTACATCCGCAGTAACATTAGATATTAGTTCTTTATTTGAATCTTCAAATTTTATTTTTTGAATTTTCTCTTTCATCACTAAAGTTGCATTATTCATCAATTTACAATGAAAGGGCGCACTTACAGGTAATTGAATATTTTTAATTTTTTTTATTTTTAAAAGTTTAGTTAACTCAACCAAGTCTTTTAATTTTCCACTTAAAACAATCTGACCTTGGGAATTATCATTGGCTATTTCTACGCTAAAATCACCAAAGTCTTTTAAAATTTTTTCTATGGTCTCTATTGTAGAACCTAATATAGCTATCATTCCACCTTTACCTTCAGCGACTGCATTTTGCATCGCATTACCTCTTACCTTCAGAAGCTTTATAGTATCAGAGAAATTAAGATATCCTGCAGATGATAAGGCGGAGTATTCACCTAAAGAATGTCCTGCAAAATATTTTGCTTTATTCAAATTAATATTTAATTCTTTTGTAACTACAGTGAATATAGAGTAGCTAATAAGAAATATTGCTGGCTGGGTATTAGCTGTAAGATCTAATTGATCTTTTGGACCTTCTAAAATAATTTTTGATAATGGTAAATCTAAAGCTTCATCAGCCTTTTTAAATAAACTTTTAATTGAGTCATACTTATCATAAAACTCTTTTCCCATCCCTATCATTTGAGAACCTTGACCTGGAAAAATTACTGAAAACATATAAAAAAAACCTAATTTTTTGTCCTTTTTGCTATTGTAATTGAAGATTTATAATAGTATATCCTCATTTTTTATAAAATAATTTTAATGAATTTATACGAGCACACTATTATAGCAAGGCAAGATGCCTCTCCAAGCGAAATAAAGCAATTAACAGAAAAATATTCAAAAATTGTTGAAAAAAATGAGGGTCAAATTGTTAAGACAGAAAATTGGGGACTTTTGAATCTTTCATATCTTATTAAAAAGAATAAAAAAGGAAGCTATATTCATTTTAAATTAAAAGGTAATGGAAAAATTATCGGTGAATTAGAAAAAAATGAGCTGTTAGATAAAAAATTATTGAGATGTCTAACTGTAAAAGTAAAAAAATTTGATTTGGACACTAATTATTTTTCAAAAAAAGAAGATAATGACAAAAAAGTGGATTTAAAATAATAACCATGCCCAAAAGACAAAGAAATAACAAAAAAAATAACCAAAGTAATTTTGCAAAATTAAGTATATTCCAGCCTAATAAATATAAATTCAAAAAAAACTGTCCACTTTCTATAAAGGGTGCACCTGTAGTTGATTACAAAAATATCAAATTATTAAAAAGATATATTTCTGAAAATGGTAAGATTTTACCATCAAGAATTACGAACGTTAGTCAAAAAAAACAAAGAGAGCTATCACTTTCAATCAAAAGGGCTAGAAACTTAGCATTACTATAAAATGAAAGTTATTTTGTTAGAAAATATAAAAAAAATTGGATCAATAGGTGAGATTATTGAGGTTAAGAGAGGTTTTGGAAGAAATTTTCTTATAGCCAACAAAAAAGCTCTATATGCCTCAAAAGAGAATATTTCTCAAGTACAGAAAATTAAAACTGATCTTTCAAAAAAAGATAATGAAAAAAAACAAGAAGCTGTGAAAATTTTTGAAAAAATAGATAAAAGAGATTTTAGTGTAAAAAAATTAAGTACAGAAAATAATGAACTTTATGGATCTGTTAAACCAACAGAAATTGCTAAATTAATATATGATAAGATGAAGATTGATATAAAACCTTCAATGATTCAGCCAATTTATGAAATAAAATCTTTAGGTAAATTTAAGGTCAAAATTTCCTTACACTCAGAAGTTGATGCTCAAATTATGGTCAGTGTTATATCAGAAGAGACAATTCAATAATTATACAATTTTTTCCCCAGCTATTTTTTAAAATTTTTTAAAATCATTTTTCCTGTAAGCTTAAAAAATGGAAAATAATCTACTGAACATTGTGAAAGACAAATTTAAAGAACTTCCAAATAATGTTGAGGCAGAACAAGCTGTAATAGGTTCAATACTAGTTACCAATGAAATTTTTGATGAAATAAGCACAATAGTTTCGAATAACAACTTTTACGATCCAATGCATCAAAAAATATTCTCTGCAATAGAAAATCTTATTTATAAAGGAATGCTTGCAAATCCAATAACTTTAAAAAATTATTTTGAAGATGAAAAGGATGATTTGAATGTACCAGAATATTTGGTCAAAGTTACTAAATTTTCAACTTCAACTAGACAAGCAACTGAGTACTCTAAAATTATTTATGACATGTTTGTTAGGAGAGAATTAATAAAGATTTCAGAACAAACTATAGATACTGCAAAACTTAATGATTTAAATACGAGTGGTCAAAATATTATCGAAAACTCTGAAAGACTATTATTTGATCTTGCTGAAAAAGGATCATTTAATTCCTCTTTAATTAAATTTGATGAAGCAATGAAACAGACAATTGATATGGCTTCAGCGGCTTATAAAAATGAGGATGGAATTGTTGGTGTTCCAACTGGATTACGAGACTTAGACGACAGACTTGGGGGACTGCATAAATCAGACTTAATTATAATTGCTGGAAGACCTGGGATGGGTAAAACAGCTTTAGCTACAAACATTGCATTCAATGCTGCTCAAAAATTACAAGATAGTGGAAGAAAATCCTGTATAGCCTTTTTTTCACTAGAAATGTCTTCTGAACAATTGTCCACTCGAATTCTTGCTGAACAATCAAGAATTAAGTCAAACGATATTAGACGTGGAAGAATATCAGATGAACAATTTGATAAATTTTTAGAAACATCAAAAAATATTTCTGAGTTACCACTTTTCATAGATGAAACTCCAGCAATAAATATTGCTGCAATGAGTAATAGAGCAAGAAGAATAAAAAGAATTCATGGTCTTGACATGATTATTGTCGATTATATTCAACTAATGAGGGGTAGTTTAAATTATAAAGATGGACGTGTGCAAGAGGTTTCAGAAATAACTCAAGGGTTAAAAGCGATTGCAAAAGAGTTGTCCATACCTGTAGTGGCTCTGTCTCAACTTTCAAGACAAGTAGAGCAAAGAGATAATAAAAAACCTCAACTATCTGATTTAAGAGAGTCGGGCTCAATAGAACAAGATGCTGATGTAGTTATGTTTGTTTATAGAGAGTCTTATTATTTAGAAAATAAAGAACCTCAACCTGCAACTGTAGAACATGCAGAATGGCAGGTAAAAATGAATGAAGTTTCTAATTTAGCAGAATTAATTATAGGCAAACAAAGACATGGACCGACTGGAAATGTATTCTTAGAGTTTGAGGCAATGTTTACTAAATTTAAGGATACTCAAAACAGCTAAATTAAAATATAAAAGGATAAAATGTTTATCCAATTTTATCAAAATTTTATTTTAAAAAATCCAAAATCAATATTTGCACTACTACTAATAATATTATTTAGCTTTGGTTATTATTCAAAAGACTTTAGATTGGATGCCTCGTCTGAGACACTTTTGATTGAAGGTGACCCTGACCTTAAATATCTTCAAGAAATATCTAAAAGATACGGCTCAAAGGAATTTTTAATTTTAACCTACACTCCTAACGAAAGTATGGTTTCAGATACCTCAATAAATAATCTTTTAAGTCTGAAATACAAAATTCAAAGCCTTGATTGGGTGCATAGTGTAATTACATTATTGGATATTCCATTGCTAAATAGTTCAGATGCGCCTTTACAGGAAAGACTTCAAAATTTTAAGACACTTAAGGATGAAGATGTTGATAGAAATAGAGGTTTTAATGAAATTTTAAGTAGTCCTGTTTTTAGAAATTTTGTGATCAGCGAGGATGGTAAAACAAGTGGAGTAATTGTTAATATCAAGTCGAACGAAGAACTTAAAGATATTAAAAACAAGTCAAAAAAAGAAATTGAGGAATATAAAGATAACATAAAAAAAAAAAATCATGAAAACATTCTTGAAATAAGAGATGTAATAAAAAGTTATAGTAGTATAGGAAAAATATTTTTGGGTGGTATACCTATGATAGCAGACGATATGATGACCTTTATCAAAAGTGATATTGTTGTCTTTGGTATAGGGGTTCTTTTGTTTATTATCGCAACTCTATGGTTTGTTTTTAGAAAGCTTATTTGGATTATAGTACCCATAAGCAGTTGTTTCTTTTCAGTAATAATCATGATGGGAATTCTTGGTATTCTAGGATGGAAAGTAACTGTAATTTCATCAAACTTTATTGCTTTAATGCTAATTTTAACCATGGCAATGAATATTCACATGAGTACTAGATTTTTACAACTTAAAGAAAATAATCCCAATCAAAGTATCTTAGAATTAATTATTTTGACTACACATAAAATGTTTTGGCCAATTTTGTATACTGTTTTGACAACTATCATTGCATTTCTATCCTTAATTTTTAGTGAAATAAAACCTATTATTGATTTTGGTTGGATGATGACATTGGGTTTAATAACTTCATTCATTATTACTTTTACATTACTACCCACTTTGATTAACTTTATGCCAAAAGAAAAAATTTTTTTAAATAAGTATCAAGATTCTTTGATCACATCATTTTTTGCAGAAATATCCCAAAAAAACTTCAAAACAATTTTTTCTATCACTGGGATAATAATAGTATTAAGTATAACTGGTATTAGTCGTCTTGAAGTTGAAAATAGCTTTATAAATTATTTTAATAAAAAAACCGAAATATATAAAGGTATGAAGCTTATAGACGAAAAACTAGGCGGCACCACACCTTTAGAGGTTATTTTAAAGTTCTCAAAAAAAGAAAATATAAAAATTGATGAGGATGATGAATTCGAAGATTGGGGTGAAGAAAATGAAAAAGATGACGAAAAATATTGGTTTACAAAAGACAAGATAGATAGAATAGCAACAGTTCACAATTATCTTGATAGTTTGCCTCAAGTTGGGAAAGTTTTATCATTCTCATCAATCATTGATGTAGCTACTTTACTAAATAATAATAAACCATTGGGAACTTTAGAAATGGGTGTTTTGTATTCTAAAATACCTGAAAGTATAAAAACTGAGATTATCGATCCATATATCTCAATTAAAGATAACGAGGCCAGAATTAATCTTCGAATAATCGACTCTCAAGAAAATCTAAAGAGAAATGATTTAATAAAAAAAATAGATAATGATCTTAAAACTCAGTTTAATTTAAAAGAGGATGAATATAAACTTGGAGGAGTATTAATTTTATTTAATAATCTTCTTCAAAGCCTCTTTAAATCTCAAATTCTTACTTTAGGTTTGGTTATGATCGGTATTTTAACAATGTTTATAATTCTTTTTAAAAATATTAAATTATCTCTTATTGGTGTTGTACCAAACTTTTTAGCTGCCTTTTTTATACTAGGAATTATTGGCTTGCTTCGTATCCCGTTAGATATGATGACAATCACTATTGCAGCAATTACTATAGGGATTGCAGTTGATAATAGCATTCACTATATTTACAGATTTAAGGAAGAATTTAAAGATCTAGGTGACTATAATAAGACTATAATTAGATGTCATTCGACTGTAGGTAAGGCAATTTTAAATACATCTATTACTATCGTTTTTGGATTTTCAATATTAGTATTATCAAAATTCATTCCAACAATTTATTTTGGAATTTTTACTGGACTTGCAATGTTACTGGCTATGATTTCTGTTTTAACCCTTCTACCATCGTTAATACTACTCATAAAACCTTTTGGAAAATAATATATGCCAGATGTGCTAAATGAATTTTATGAGGCGACTAGTATTATTGATTTGATATATTTAATAATTACAATCTCATCATTAGTTAAATGTTACAAAAAAGGCTTTGTTTTAAGCGTTCTTTCTATGTCTAAATGGTTATTGGCTTATGTTATAACTTTAATAGTTTTTCCAAAAATAAAACCATTTTTTAAAGATATCATTGATAATGAATATTTAATTGACGTTGGACTTGGAGTCTCAATTTTTGTTATTGTGTTGTTTTTGGTTCTCATGATAAGCAAAGGAATTAGTAAAGCTGTTAGTTACTCAGGAATCGGTAGTTTAGATACCTTGTTCGGGTTCTTTTTTGGATTTATAAGGGCCTATATAATCTCTATATTTTTATTTTCTGCGGTACATATTGTGTATAATTACGATAAATGGCCAATTAATTATGATAAATCATACATCTTTCCATATTTAGAAAAAGGTAGTAATTACTTAATTAAAGAATTTCCAAATGAAAAAACATATCAAGATTCTAAGGAAAAAATTGAAGAGCTTTGATCCTAAAATAAAAGAGGAATGTGGTGTATTTGGAATCAGTAATGCCAAAGACGCCTCAGCTTTAACTGCTTTAGGTCTCCATGCTTTACAGCATCGAGGTCAAGAAGGATGTGGAATTGTTTCATTCGATGGGGAAAAATATTATTCAGAAAAAAGATTTGGTTTAGTGGGTGATAACTTTAATAAGGAAAAAGTTCTAAATAATCTTAAAGGTA
>MDSV01220534.1_pt1 | contig 23277 bp, 21 predicted proteins | sample 810851 | NCBI WGS metagenome assembly MDSV01 (sample SAMN05326640, study PRJNA326480) | marine metagenome | isolation source: seawater | place: Atlantic Ocean: North East | collected 2012 | reverse complement strand
AATATCATCCCATTCACCAGCAACATTTATAATTTTTGTCTCAAAACCTTTTTCTTTATTTAAGGATTTACATGAATTTAAGACTGATTTTACTGTCGCTACTTTGGACAAATGAGGACTCCAGTAATATACTTTCATAAAATCCTATAATAATTATATTTATGTTTATGCAATCAAAAAAAATTAAATTATTTATATTTCAACCTTATCCAAAATTTGGTGGAGCTGACAGATCTATAATTAAACTAATAAATGGGTTGGATAATAATGATATTACATTAATTAGTCTACAAAAATGTAATTATAATAAATATTTAAATAAAAAAATTAAATATAAATTATTAAAAAGTAAAAGAACTATTTTTTCTATTCCAATATTAAGAGATTATATAAAAAATGAAATTAGAAAAAATAGAGATAAAAAAAATATAATAATTTCAAATCAAAATTTTGCAAATATTGCAACAATAATTTCACTTAATAATTTGAATAATATTAAAAAAATACTGATAGAAAGAAATCATCTAGATGAATTAAGTTTTTTTTATAATTTGAAAGATTTTTTTAAAAAAAAAATAATGTTAATTCTAATTAAAATTTATTATTCAAAAAGTGATGCTGTAGTTGGCATAAGCAAAAAGTTAAGCTTAGATTTACAAAAATTTATTAATTCAAAGGTTATTACAATATATAATCCATCTTTAGAGGAGAAAATAATATTAAATAATAAAATTAAAAAAATTAAATTGGATAAAAAAAAAAATATAATTTTAAATGTTGGTTTTTTAGAAAAACAAAAGGATCAACTTACTATTTTGAAATCAATCAATATCATAAAAAGATTTAAACAGAATTTCCTACTTATTTTGATTGGAAGTGGTTCAGAATTTGATAACTTAAAAAATTATATAATAAAAAATAATCTGAAAAAATTCGTTAAAATTTATAAAAATATTAAAAATTCAACTTTACTTTATAAAAGAGCAGATTTATTTGTTTTAAGTTCAATTTATGAAGGTTTAGGTAACGTTTTGGTTGAGGCAATTAAGTATAAGTGTCCTGTGATAACCTCTAAATGTAATTCAGGCCCAATGGAAATAATTAAAAATGGAAGATATGGTGATTTTTTTCTTCCAGGTGATTATGAAAAGTTAGCAGAGAAAATTATAAACCATTTTAATAATCCACGAAGATTAAAACAAAAATTAAAAATACCATCAAAGCATATTAATAAATTTTCTCTTAAAAAAAATATTAGTGAATTTGAAAAGCTATTTAATAAAATCTAATTTCATTTAATTATTTCGTTTATTTTTCTTAGGAAATAGTTTTTACCTTCATCTGCATGACAATCCTGTAAAATCAATTTAGAATTTTTTACAAGCTTTTTTCTTAAATTTAAATCTTTGATTAGAATGTCTAGATTATTTTTCAAATTTTTAAAATCAAGACTGTAAGACAAGTAAGTTTCACCTTCATGGTAAATATTTGGCCAAGTTTCTATATTTTCCATATTTGCAGTCATAAATGGAGTTCCAGACATAATTGATTCAAACTCCCTATAACACACCTCTCCCCAACCATATGCACCGATTGATACCTTTGAATTCCTTAATGTTTTATAATAATTTTTTTTATTTAGCCTCCCACTTATAAATTTATTTTCATTACTAATACTTCTTAAATTTTCTTTAAGTCTTATTCTTTGGAAGCCAACTGATGCCCTGTAAAAGTTAGTATTCATTAATGAGAAAAAATCATATTTTTTTTTATCATCTTCCCAATTTTGATAAAATTGTAATTTCATTTTGTAATCTTTAATATTCAGATATTTAAATTTTAATAATTCTAAAAAATAATCTATTTTTGAAAAATTCAGATAATCAAAAAAAAATGCCACACCTAGGTTCCACCCCAAAATTAATTTTGGCAAATATTGGATATCTAGCAGCTCTTGATCATAGGATTTATGGTCTTTTATCTTATATTTTTTGATATAGTGATCTGTGTAAAATCTACCACCTTCAAGTTTTTTTTTATAAATTGTTTTGTCTTTATAGAATTGTTTTTTGATGTATTTTTTTACAAAAGGCAAAACTTCAAATTGAGTAGTCCCAGCACTGTCTCTCATATCAAACCAATATAAGTTTTTGTTTTTAAGATATATTTTTTTCAAATTATCCAAATCAACACGATCATTTATATTTGGAAATGACCGAGAATTCAAAAATAAATGATCTGCATCAAAAAAATTTTGATTAATTTTAGAAAAAAAATTTACTTTTATTTCTTGATCTAAAAGTTCTTTTTGAAATAAAAAAAACCAATTCCAATAACCGTAATACAGCCCCAATCTTCTAGCTTCATCATTAATAAGAATATTAATTTTTTGTTTCATAATGTTTGTTTTTTCATATAAGAATATTATTAATTCTTTCAATGATTAATAAAATAATAAACCTTTTAATTTATGTTTTAAGATATTTTTCATTAATAAAGACAAAATATAAAGTTTCCAGCAAAATAAATTTTGGATCAAGTTTATCAAATAATTACTTTAAAAAAAATTTAAGAAAGTGTAATTATTATTTTGAATATGGGTCTGGCAACAGCACAATTTTAGCAAAAAAACTTAATAAAAAATTTATCTCAATAGAAACTGATAAAAGTTTTTATAGATTTATGATAACAAAAAAAATTAAGGACATACTATATTCAGATTTAGGACCAACAAAATATTATTCTATTCCTATCTTACCGCCTTTTTTTTTAAAAAGAAAAATTAAAAAATATGCAAATCAAATTAATGAATTTTTTATAAATTTTGAAAAAATACCTGATTTTATCTTAATAGATGGAAGATTCAGAGTATTTGTTACACTTACAGTTGTAAAGTTTTGTTTGTCTAAAAAAGAATTAATAAATACAACAATAATTATAGACGATTTTAAATTTAGAAAAGATTACCATGTTCTTAAAAAAATTTTTAAAATCAATTTAGTTGGTAGGTTTGGTGTAATTAAATTAAATGGAAAAACAAAAATTCTAAATAATAAATTAAGTGACTGTATGAAGGTAGCTATTTTAGATTATATTTAAGCTTTAAACTTTTATGAAATTTAATTATTGCTAATTTTGAACGTATCTCAATAAGATTATATATTAACATCGATAATATAAACGTAAATATAATTGCTATAAATACTGAAATATTTTGAAGACCTAAATTATTTAACTCTCTTATTAATATTATTCCTATGGCATTATGAATTAAGTACCATGTATAAGACACTAAACCTATATAGGATAAAAACTTAAAGTTGAAATTCATTTTTTTTTGTAAAACAAAAAAAACGAAAAATAAAACAAGAATGAAGTAAATTTCAAAATCCTCATATCTTTCATTAATTAATAAAGATACAATTAAATACAAAACTATAGATATTTTAAAGGTTAGAGATGTTTGTTTAAAATTATAAATTAATAGTCCGAATAAAAATAAATTTGCATGAGGAAAAATTGATGTAAAAAATATATAAGTTTTTGAGTCAATGATTAAAATTATATTTCCTATTAAACATAATAAAAACCATAAATAAATACTTTTTGTTAAATCTTTAATAATAAAAAAAAGTAACCCGAAGAATAAATAAAATTTTATTTCAACTATTAGAGCCCAATATATTCCATCGATATATTGATAATTTAAACCTGGAATAAAATTAGCGAAAATTAAATTCATAAATCCAGTATGCCAGTCAACTTCTCTACCTGGTAATTCAAAGAAATTATAAAAGATGAGTGTTAAAAAACCTGCTACTAAATAAGCTGGGTAAAGTCTCGCAAATCTTCTAACTATAAATTCAGAAAAATTTTTTGTTTTAATAATTGTCATTCCAATACAATACCCACTCACAACAAAAAAAATGTCTACACCACTCCAACCATATTTTCCAAATTCAAAAGACCAATTGTCATTTCTTAATAAATATTCAGCATCGTAATGATATGTGTAGTGAAATATAACAACAAATAATATCGCAATTGCCCTTAAACTATCAATATAACTCTCTCTATCTGAAATCATTTTTTATTGTGAAATTTTTCTCATACATTTAATTGGAACAATTAATCCTTTTCTCTTCTGCTGGTAAGAATATGGAAATTCGATAAAAGAAAAATGTTTAAAATCTATCTTTTTTTTAAAATAACTAAAATCTTTAATATTAAAAAATATTATGCCATTTTTTTTCTCATTAATATTTTTTATTAAAAATTCCATATCGATATTAAAATGATTAGAAAGCAATTTGTGATATTTTGTATTTTCATACCAAAATAGATATTGTTTAGAACTTACATATTGTTTTGCAATAATATAAATAAATGCATCCTCAGTAAAATTTATAAAATTTGAAACCTCAGGACAATTTGATGAAATTAACTTACTTTTGTTGTCAATTTTATTAATTACTTTCCATGTATAATCTCTCCATTTTTGATGCTTAAAATATTTTATATTTTCTAAATTATAATTGTTTTTCATATCTTCAAATAATGGAAAAAATCTGTTGTTTTCCTGCTTAAGAGGAACCAGGCTACTTGATCCTAGAACAACTAGAAGTAATATTAAAATTATATTTTTGTCTTTCGGTAAATATAACTCCACAAGATAAACTAAGACTATAATTCCAATTATCGGTCCAGTAGAAAATCTAAAAATATTTAATTTATGCAAAGTAGATGAAAAAGTTAGCAAACATAACAATGAAATAAAAAATAAATATAAATTTATTTTTTTTTCTTTAAAAAAATTTTTTTTTTTAAAAATAAAACTTATTAAAAAATAAAAATTAAAAATAAAAATTAAAAGAAAAAGTAAATAATATGGTTCTGAAAAAAAATTTAATAACCCCTTATTTATGAATATTTGAAAATATCTTATTATTAATTCAAAAATTGTTAAATTATAAATTTCTAAAAAAATTTCGTTTAGCCAAAAAGTTTTAATCCAATACGGATGTAAATCGAATAAATAAAGATATATATGAAAAATTATTTGAGGAATAAAAAAACCTATTAATATTAAATAATTTTTGTCTTTTGTATTCCTTATAAAAAAAATTACCAGCACCAGAAAAAGTCCTAAGTAAATAAAATTTTCGTAAACTAGACATGATAATGAAATAAATAGACCTGTAAAAAATAAACTATATTTTTTTCCATTTACAAAAAAAAAAATACTTAAAGTCAATAAAAAATAAAATTGATAATTATACCATGGATGATTTGCAAATGGATGAGTTAAAAATAAAAGAAGTGGTAAAAAATAATATGTTTTAATTTTTATCTTTTCAAAAGCGAGATGACATAATAAAAAGTTCCCTGCTGCGTAAAAAAAACTTGATATATACATTGTATAAATCAAGTTATCATTTGATAACTCAAGCACTAAAAAATTTGTTAGTGTGTAAAGAAAACCGTAATGAATAAAAATATCTTTATAAGGCAGTGATGAAGAAAATAGCTCTAGTGAACTCTGAGCTAGACCCCAATGAAAAGGGTCATATATAAAAAAAGATTGAAAAACTGAACCTGAAAGTGTTAAAAAAAAAAAAATTAAATTAATTAATATAAAATAATTTTTCGAGTTCATTATTTAATAAAACCTAATTTTTCAATTTGTCTAACACAGGTTTAAACTTTTGGTTAATTCTATTTAATACATTAGAATAATATTCGATTTGTTTTTCAGTAAGTTCTCCTTCACTTATTTTTTCCAAATAATTCTCAACTCTTAAAATAATAAATTTTTCAAATCTAGATGAATTTAAAATACTTAAAATTTTATTTTGAAAAAATGAATAAATAAAATTTGTTACAAAATAAATTAAAAAAATAAATATTAATATAAGGAAAACGTATTTCTTTTTTTCATTAATTATTTTTTTATAGTTTTTAGACATTAATATTTTATATTTTCACATCTTAAGGTATTATTAAAACAAATGTAACAATATTAATTATGTATAAAAAATTTATAAATTTAAGTAGAAGAAACTTTAATCAATTTATGGGTATAAGCACTATAAATCTTTTATCTTTTAATATATTTTTTTTTAAAGGTACTTTTAAATCATCAAATTACATCAATAGGCCAAAATTAAAATGGATCTTAAGTAAAAAAGATAAATGATAATTAAAAAGGAAAATTTACTTAATAAAACATACCAAGTAATAATTTGTGGTAGTGGTCCTGCGGGAGTATCTCTTGCCCTTGAACTTGAAAAAAAAAATGTAAAATGTTTAATTATTGAAGCAGGAGATGAATTTTATTCAGAAGCTGCTCAGGAAAGATATAAAGGTGAAGTTATTGGAAATTTTCCTAATGACATTTCTATAAGTAGATTAAGTCAATTTGGAGGAACCACAGGTCACTGGGGTGGTACGTGTAGAACTCTTGATGGTTATGATTTTACCAAATGGCCAATTAAAAAACGGGATATTGAGCCATATTTAAATAAAAGTTGTAAAATTTTAGAAATTCCAAACTCTTTTAGAGAGAAAAATATTAATCAAAATTTAAAAATAGTTGAATTTCAAGAGTCTAATGTGAGATTTTATGAAAAATATTTTAAACATATATCAAAATCAAAATTGATTGATCTTTCATTAAATTGCCCAATTTATAATATTTTGATGGAAAACAGTGTTGTAAAAAAAATTATAATTGACTCAGAAGCAAATTTTTCCATTAAAACCAATTTCTTAGTACTTGCGTGTGGTGGAATTGAAAATTCTAGGTTGCTTTTATGGTTCCGCGAAAATAACAAATCAATACCACAAACTCTCCCTATAGGTAATTTTTGGATGGAACATCCTTTTAAAAAAATTGGCTCTGGTATTGGAAATTTTAACCTAATTAGAGAAGTGTTTAAAAATGATTTTGAAAAATTTGAAAATTTTAGAAATTGGGGAAATTTTACGGTCTCTATTTCTCCTACAAATAAACTGATTGAAGAAAAGAACATTCTAAATTCTTCCATTTTTTTAACTTTACACGATAGAGATAATGATAATTTAAAAAATAATATCAAAGATTTATTGTGTGTGGCTCCAAATCTTTCGAATAAAATTACAAAATTATTTAATAAAAATTTACTTTGTGGAATCACTATTAGTTCATCTTGGGAACAGGATGCTACTTTTAATAATAGAATTTCATTATCTTCACCAAAAGATTCTACCGGAATTCCAATTACAAAATTAGAATATAAATTATCTAAAAAAACACTTAAAACAGCTCAAGAGATGATTAATCAAATAGGATTATATTTTGTTGAGAATGAACTCGGAAGAATCGGGGGAAATCAAATTATTTATAACTTAGAAAATTTTATTTCTGATGCTGGATACCATCATATTGGGGGCACAAGAATGGGAAAAGATAAAAATTTGTCTGTAGTAGATGAAAATCTTAAAGTACACGAGACTAAAAACTTGTTTGTATGTGGAAGTTCAACTTTTACCTCTGGTGGACATGCGAATCCTACTTTAAGTATTATTCAGCTTTCACTGAGATTGGCTGATCATTTAATTAAAAGAATTAATACTGTTTAATTTTTTTTTTATTTTCCAAATTTTATAAAGTCCAATTAAAGATGAAGATATTTCAGTAAAATTTACATTGCTTGTTCCTCTAACTCTATTAACAAAAACAGTATCAACTTCATCTAATTTAAATTTGTTAAAATATAATTGAATTAATATTTCTGATAGTACAATGTATCCATCTCCAATTTTTCCACAATTTTTGACTATAAATTTAGCAGCTCTGATTGAATATATTCTGTATCCATTAGTATAGTCCGTGATCGGAACTTTCAGTACAAATTTAGATAGTTTATTAGAAAGATAAGATAAAATTTTTCTTTTTAAAGGCCAATTGATTATATTACTACTTTTTTTATATCTACTAGCTATCAATAGATCTAAGTTTTTATTTTTAAAAAGTGATAAATTTCGATTTAATTCATTCGGATTATGCGACATGTCAGCATCCATTTCTACAAAAAGATCAATATTATTATGCAAATTTAACATATGTTTAATTCCATATAAAACTGCAGATCCCCTTCCTAACTTTTTACCTCTATATAAATAAATTAGATTTCTGCTATCAAATTCTATATTCTTTTCAAAACTTTTCTCTGAATCGTCTACAATAACAACTTTAATATTTTCAACTTCAACTTTCTGAATTTCATTTAATATTAAATTAATATTTTTATACTCATTAAACGCAGGAATAATAATACATTTTAACATTAACAAAATTTAAATTGATTTTACTTTTGCAACTTTCTTAAATTCTTTACAAATAAATTTAGTATCATCTGTAGATTGATTTGCATGATTTGGTAAGTATATCCCATATTGATGTATCACATCTGCATTTGGTAATTTTGCTTTTTTATTTTTTTTTTTCCAAAATGGTTGCTCACCAATATTTCCTGAAATAATTGGTCTGCATTCAATTTTTTTTTTCAAAAAATGTCTAAATACGCTATCTCTATTTTTGGTTAATGTAGCATATCCAAAACTTGACAATGGTTTTGTATCACATTTTACTGAAAAATAATCACTCAACTCATTTTTGTAAATATTAAAGTTTCTATTTCTTATTTTAGTTATTTTTTTAATTTTTTTGATTTGAGTTAATCCAAGAAAGGCATTTATATCTGTTGATCTTATGTTGAAGCCAGAATAAAAAAAACTAAATTTTGATTGAAATTCAGATATATTATTTTTTTTTATAATTTTTTGTTTTTCAAATTTCTCAAAATCTCTTACCCATCCATGGGATCTCACACTCTTCATTATATTTGCAAGATTTTTATCTTTAGTACATACCATACCTCCTTCAATTGTTGAAATATGATGTCCATAATAAAATGAGAATGATGAGGCTAAACCAAATGTCCCAAGGTTTTTAGATTTATATTTTGAACCAAGAGCTTCACAAGTATCTTCAATTAAATATATTTTATATTTTTTACACAACTTTATTATTTTTTGCATATCATTTGCATGACCCAAAACGTGTACTAAAATAATTATTGATGGTTTATATTTTTTACATAATTGTTCTAAATGCTTAATATCTAAACCTAGGTTTAAAGTACTACAGTCACAAAGCTTTACTTGATACCCAAGCTGTATAAATGGGGTAACTGTGGTTGACCACGAAACTGCAGGAGCAATTATTAAGTTATTTTTTAAATATCCAGATTCTAACAATGATTGTGCTATCAATAGATTGGCAGAAGATCCACTATTTACATAAATAGAATTTTTTACTTTTAAAAAATTAGAAAATTTTTTTTGAAATAATACTGTTTTGTTTCCCATTGTAAGTTTTTCATTCTTTAATAACCATTGTGATAGTTTTGTAATTTCAGATTTCTCTATGGTATTTTCAGCTAATTTATACTTAAATTTTTCGTCCATTTAATTTTTTATTTATTTTATTATTATTGCTTACTAAATAATTTACATTATGGTTTGAAATAATTATATCATCCAGTTTAAATTTTTTTTCAATAAAACTTTTCACTGAGATTCCTTTTCCTGATCCAATATTGTAAATACCACTTAATTTTTTAATATATATTTTATATATGATATCTACAACTAGTTCGGCATTTAAAAAATCTCGAACACAAAATGCATTTTTTACATATAATTTTTTTTTATTGTATTTTATCCTCTCTTTTATTGATGGAAATAAAAAAGGTTTTTTTTGTTTAATATGATAAATACTAAAAATTCTTGCAATTAAAAAAGAAATAAATTTTGATTTGTTTTTTTTTATAATTTTCTCTGCGTTTAGTTTTGTTTTACCATAATAAGATATCGGTGATAAAGCTGACTTTTCGGTTAATTTATTTTTCGAATATTTATAAACATGAGAAGAACTAGGATAGAAAAACCATATTTTTTTTTTTTCTATTTTTTAATGCTTTAATCAAGTTCTCTGTACCTTTTACATTTACATTGTGAGCAAGTTTCTTATTTTGATTTACTTTATTTGGTGAGGATATTGCTGCAAAATGAAATATGTACTCTATATTTTGATTTAAATTAATCCAATTAATAATTTCACTTTTTTTACAAATATCTCCTTCAAAACTAGAAAACTTAATTCTTTTATTTTTTAATTTTTTTTGTATTAAAGATCCAAGTAATCCTTTGCCTCCAGTGATTCCAATTTTAATCAATTTAATTATATTTTATTTTATAAATATTTAATTATAAATAACATATGAAAAAAAAAATTGCTCTTATATTTGGAGTTACCGGTCAAGATGGATATTATCTAAGTGAGTTATTATTAAAAAAAAATTACGTTGTCCATGGCGTTAAAAGACGTTCATCCTCAGTACCAACTAGAAGAATAGAAAAATACTTAAATAATAGAAATTTTTTTATTCATTATGGAGATATAACTGATACTTCCTCAATCCAAAACTTAGTAGAAAAGACCAAACCTGTAGAAATTTATAATCTAGCAGCACAATCTCATGTAGGTGTATCTTTTTTTACACCTTTATATACAGCAAATGTAAATGCTATGGGAGTCCTGTCAATTTTGGAGGCAATTAAAAATTCAAAAAAAAATATTAAGTTTTATCAGGCTGGTACTTCAGAAATGTTTGGGAAAACTTCTAGTAAAAAACAGAACGAGAAGACAATTTTTAATCCACAAAGTCCTTATGGAACAGCAAAAGTATTTGCCCATCAGATCACTCAAAATTATAGAGATGCTTACAACATATTTGCCTCTAATGGGATTTTATTTAATCACGAAAGTCCAATACGAGGAGAAAATTTTGTAACTAAAAAAATAGTGTCTTCTCTTACAAAAATAAAGTTAGGTTTACAAAAAAAACTTATTTTAGGTAATTTGTATTCAAAGAGAGACTGGGGTCATGCAAAAGATTATGTGGAAGCGATTTATAAAATCTTACAACAAAAAAAACCTGGTGATTATGTAATATCTACAGGTAAAGAATATACAATAAAAGAATTTGTAAATATGACTGCTAAAATTTTAAAACTCAAAATAAAATGGAAAGGTAGTGGCTTAAAAGAAACAGCAATTGATATTAAAGGAAATATAATAATTTCAGTAAGCAAAATATACTTCCGCCCACTAGAGGTTGACCATCTTAAAGGAGACAGCACAAAAGCAAATAAAGATTTAAAATGGAAAAGTAAAATAGATATATATGATTTAATTAAAGAAATGATAGATTTTGAGATAGAAAATTTGAAAAATCTTAATTCTCAATAAAATTAAAAAAACTTTTTGCCCTTTTGTCCCATGAATATTTTTTTGCAGTATTGAAAGCATTGATCTTAATTCTTGTAAAATTTTCTGGTTTTTTTAAAATCTTATAAATTAATTTCATCCAAAGACTTATATCTTTATTTGATAATAAAAAAGAATTTGTATTATTTTTTAATATATGTTTGTAAGCTTTTAAATTAGTTGCTATTAAAATTTTTCCAGCTGATAAATAGTCGAACATTTTTAATGGAGAAATATAATTCGAAATTTCTAAATTTTGAGATCTTGCATTTATTTTATCTTGAAATGGCATAAGAGCTAGTTCGTAATTTTTAAGTATATTTTGTATTTTATTATATGTAACATAATTGAAAAACTTAATATTTTTATTAAAACAATAATTAATTTTATAATTTAAAGTTTTAATATCACCATATAAATGAAACTGCACTTTAGGCATCATTTTTGATAACTTATCAATTATTTCGATACCTTTACCTTTATAAAAACTTCCTACATAAATACATCTCTTTACTCTAGTTTTAATATTTCTATTTGAAGTGTAATTTAAACAATCTGCACCATCATCTAAAACTATACAGTTCATATTTGACAATTTTAACTCTATTATCAAAGATTTATTAATTAATATTAAATTTAGTTTTTTTTTCTGCGGTAGCAATAATATTAGATCAAAAAATATTTTAGAAAATGATTGAGGCTTATGGTGTAGCTCAAGAGTATTTTTTATATTAAAAAAAGTTAAAAATAATGATGAAATAATACTTCTACCAAGAATAATTTTTGGTTTTTTTTCGAAAATTATTTTTAAAAACACTTTTAAACAAAAAAAAATTCTAGACCTAAAGTTATTAATATCTTTTTTTGTTAAATTTATAAATTCGATTTTATTTTTCAAATTATATATTTTTTCAATTTGAATATTGTCCAAAGAATTATTCGGTACAAAAAATTTTACATCATAATAATTTGACAATGAATCGCAGAATTTTAAAGAATTTATAATATTAGCAGATTTCGTTGGTAGTGAGGTTTCTGTTACATAAATTAAATCTTTTTTTTTAATCATAGTAAATTTTTGTTATTTTCAAACCATTTATAAGTTTTAGCTAAAGCAACATTAAAACTAGTAAATTTAAATTTTCTTGAAAATTTAAGCAATTTTAAATTTGATCCGTGGGTTTTAAATACATCTAAATTATTTTTTTTTTCATTAATTACATTTTTATTATTTTGTAATTTAGACAATTTTTTGTAAACTTGACTTAATTTTATTGGTTTATTTGAACATACGTTAAAAATTTCATGCTTTTTAAATAATTTTTTTTTTGAAAAAATTAATGGCTTGATCAGCTTAATTGCATCATCAATATAAGTAAAATCTCTGAAATAATTTCCTTTATTATAATAAATAAATTTTTTATTTTTTTTTGCTGTTTCCAAATATTTAAAAATAAACATATCTGGTCTACCCCATTCTCCATATACCGTGAAAAATCTCAAGCCTATAATTTCAAGATTATAAAATTTAGAAAAGATTTCCGCAAAAATTTCATTTCCTAATTTTGTTGCAGAATAAATATTTTTTGGACTTAAATTATTTGTTTCAATTGTTGGAAATTTTTCAGTATCTCCATAAACTGAACTTGATGATGCATAGATCAACTTTATATTTTTTATTTTACAATAATTGAGGATATTAAAAAAACCAATCTGATTGGATAGGGCATAATCTTCTGGATTAGAAAGAGAATACCTTACACCAGCTTGAGCTGCTAAATTTATTACTAAATTTATCTTTTTTTTATTTAGGTAAGTAAATAGTTTTTTTTTATTAGAAATATCTATTTTTGTAAATTCAAAATTTTTATAACTCTTTAAAATGTTAGTTCTTTTTTTTTTTAATTTTAATGAATAATAAGAATTTAGTGAGTCTATTCCATATATTTTATTTTTTTTACCTAATTTCAGGAGGTATTTAGATAAACTAAATCCTATAAAGCCTGATGCTCCAGTGATTAATATATTCATTTAATTTAAAATAATTATAAGTATTTATATTATTTAATAATAAAGTAAAACTTTTAATATTATGAAAATTAATTTCCATGAGTTAAAAAATAAATTTGATATTAATGGTTATTTTATTTGTAAAAATATTTTTTCTAAAAATATAATTAAAAAATTAATTAGTGAAATTGATGTTGCTGTTAATACTGTTAAATATTTTGACAACTCCAAGAATATCAGAAGAATTGAAAAATTATATGATAAAGGTTACCAACTAAATAATACAAATCAAAAAATTTTAGATTTATTAAGAAAGATTTTTAAAAAAGATTTTTTAATATTTAAGGATAAATTTAATGCTAAACCTCCTGGGGGTGAAGGTTTTTTTGCTCACTATGACGGTATATTTGAATTTGTTGATCAAAATGATAAAATCAAAAACGGCTGGTATGAATATGGAAATTTTTTCGTAAATGTTTTAATTGCAATTGATAAATGTGATAAAACAAATGGAGCTCTAGAGCTAGCAAAAAAGCATGAGGGAACCTTTAATCAGCTTTTAAATAATACAAAAAAAAACAACACACCAGCATTATTAAAAAAAGTCGAAAAAAATATTTTTTTTGAATTAATTGACCTAGAAATCGGAGATATGGTTGTTTTTTCTAATACTTGTCCCCACAGATCAAAAACTAATTATTCCAAATCAAGTAGAAGAATACTTTATTACACATATTCTTTAGCACAAAATGGTTCTAAGTATGATATTTACTTTGAAGATAAACACAAAAGTAAAAATTTATCTAAAGCACTAGTTGAAAAATAATTTATAAATGTTGGTAATAATTATAAAAGTAAAAAAATAAATATAAATTTACAGAAATGAAAAAAAAAAATATTGTTTATGTGGGCTTATCAGTCGACATAATACATGAGGGCCATATTAATATTTTAAAAACAGCATATAAATATGGAGATGTTATAGTGGGTTTACTCACCGACGAAGCAATAGCTTCTTATAAAAATATTCCACACTTAAATTATTTCAGAAGGAAGGTTATTGTTGAAAATATTAAATTTGTAAAAAAAGTAATACCTCAAGAAACATTAAGCTATGTGCCTAATTTAAAATTAATAAAACCAAATTTTGTTGTACACGGGGACGATTGGAAAAAAGGAGTTCAAAAACAAACTAGAAAAGATGTTATTAAAGTTTTAAAAAAATGGAGTGGCAAATTAATCGAACCTAAATACACTAAAAACATTTCTTCTACTAAAATCAAAAATATGGTACTTGAAATAGGTTCATCTCCACAAAATAGAATATCTAAACTTAAACGACTAATTTCCTCTAAACAAATTGTTAAAATTTTAGAGTCTCATAACTCTTTAACTGGACTTATTATTGAAAATATGAAGATAAATAAAAGATACAAGCTTCTTGAATTTGATGGAATGTGGTCATCAAGTTTGACTGACTCCGCTACAAAAGGTAAACCTGATAATTCATCTCTGGATTTTTCTTCGAGAATTTCGTCTTTAAATGATATGATGGATGTAACAACTAAACCTTTGGTTTTTGACGCAGATAATGGTGGTCAAATTGAACATATTCCATTTTTAATAAGATCATTAGAAAGATCAGGTGTTTCAGCAATTATTATAGAGGATAAGGTAGGTCTTAAAAAAAATTCATTGTTCAAAAATCAATCTGAAGCTAAACAAGATAAGCCAAATCTTTTTGCAAAAAAAATTAAAAAAATTTGTTTCTCAAGACAAAATAATGACTTCATGGTCATAGCAAGAATAGAAAGTTTTATTTTGGGCAAAGGTTTAAAAGATGCATTAAAAAGGGCTGAAATTTATTCTAAAGCAGGTGCTGATGCTATATTAATTCACAGCAAGGAAAAGACACCTTCAGAAATTTTTTCTTTTGCCAAAAAATTCAAAAAAAGTAAAAATTTTAAACCTATGGTTTCTGTTCCATCTACTTATTCAAAAGTTTATGAAAAAGATTTGATCAAGAATGGATTTAAAATTGTAATTTATGCTAACCAATTATTAAGGGCAGCTTACCCCGCAATGCAAAATGCAGCAAAATTAATTTTAGAAAAAAATCGTGCTTTAGAAATAGATAAAAAAATAATACCAATAAAAGAAATCATAAACCTTATAAAAAATGATTAAAGTTGACACTTTAATTAAATTATTAAAAAAAAATAATTGTAATTTTTATACTGGTGTTCCAGATAGTATTCTTAAAGAACTTTCATCTTGCCTTGAAAGTAAAAATAAAAAAAATCATATAATTGCAACAAATGAAGGGTCAGCTATCTCTATAGGTATTGGACACTACCTTTCAACCAAAAAAATTCCTTGTATTTACATGCAAAATTCAGGTCTTTCAAATGCATTAAACCCCATTATATCTATAGCCCATAAAGAAGTTTATTCTATTCCACTAATTCTTCTTATAGGTTGGAGGGGTTCTCCAAATTCGAATGATGAGCCACAACATAATGTCAAAGGTAAAATCACAGAAGATATTCTAAAATTATTAAACATAAAATATACAATCATAAGATCAGATAAAGATTTAAGTAAATTTGATCGTCAAATTAAAACTGCGAAAAAAAGTAAAACTATAACAGCTTGCCTAATAGAAAAAGGAACATTAGAAAAAAATGAAAAAAATAAAAAGAAAAAAAATTTTTATAATTTAGATAAAGAACTTTTCCTAAAAAATTTATTACTAAATATAAAAAAAAATACAAAAATAATTTCTAGCACCGGATATAACTCAAGAGAAATAATGTACTTAAGAGATAAATATAAAATAAATAAAGGAAAAGATTTTTATATGGTTGGGGGTATGGGGCACACCTCATCTGTAGCACTTGGTTATTCATTATCTAATAAAAGTGAAACTATCTGTATTGATGGAGATGGTTCATTTCTAATGCACCTTGGATCAATAAAAACAGCAGGAAACTTTGCTAATAAAAATTTTAAATATATTCTTCTAAATAATAACAGCCATGACTCAGTTGGTGGTCAAAAAACAAATATGGATAATATTGATTTAAAAAAACTATCAAAAAGTTTAGGTTTTAAGAAATATTCTTTAATTAGAAATAAAAATAAACTGATTCCAAAAATTAAAAATTTTATATCTGAAAACTGTTTAACCTTTTTAGAGGTTAGAATTGGCAACTCAAAAATATCTCAACTACCTAGACCAGAAAATCTTATTAATATAAAAAATAAATTTATTAAATAATGATTAATACTATTGATGATATTAAAAAATTTATTAGTGATAAAAATTTCAAAAAAATTTTTTTACTTTGTGGAGAGAAATCATTTGTTACATCTGGAGCTGAAAATCTAATTAAAAATTTAATTAATGAGAAAAAAGTTAAAGTTTTCTATAAAAAATCAGCACTTCCTGTTCTGGAAGAACTTAAAAAAATAATAATTGATGTTAAAAAATTTAAGCCGGATTTAATTTTAGCTATTGGTGGTGGAGCAATTATTGATTATGCAAAAATGTCTAACGTCGTTGATGTAAGAGATGATTTAGCTGATTTAATAATCAACTATTCTTACCCATTTAAAGAAAAATTTACTAAACTTGCTGTAATTCCAACCACTGCGGGTTCAGGAGCTGAAGTAACATCAAATGCCGTAATTTATGTTAATGGTATAAAGCATTCTTTTGAAAGTGATCTTTTAATACCAGACTTTTTCTTTCTCATACCAAATTTTTTAATATCAGCACCTAAAAAAATAAAAGCATCAGCAGGATTTGATGCTATAGCACAAGCATTGGAGTCTTTGGTCTCAAAAAAATCAAATGTAAATAGTGTTGAGTATGCTACAAAATCTTTAAAAATATCTTTAAATAGTTACGTTTCATTCTTACAAAACCCAAATTTAAAAAATGCTACTGAAATGAGTATCGCATCAAACCTAGCTGGTAAAGCAATTAACATATCAAAAACAACAGCTCCTCATGCGGTGTCATATCCTTTTACATCTTTATTCAATATAAGTCATGGTCACGCGGTAAGTTTATTTTTTGAGAATTTTTTTGAATTTAATTACAACAATATTGATAAATCTGAGACAAGTTTTGATTTAAAAAAAAGGTTTGATTTAATATTTGATGTTATTGGTGTGAAAAATATCCAAGAATTTAATTCAAAAATTTCAAAATTAAAAGATCAAGCAAAGCTTGATGACAACCTTTTAAAATTAAAAATTGATATTGATAAAAGTTCAACAAGTATTATCAATGGTATAAATTTACTAAGATTAGGTAATAATCCAATTAAAATTGATGCAAAGGATATTTATGATATTATTTCTAAGATTTAATAAATTACGTAAAACATAAAGCGCGGCTAACTCTTTTGAATATATATTTACATCTAGAAATTGCTGCTAGAGAGCTTGATAGTAAAATTCTTCTAGGCATACTAGCTGCAGCTAGAGGGCATAATGTTATTATTTCTGATATAAATCCAATAAAAGATGCATTAATTAATGACGCACTTCCACCAGGGATATATCATGATAAATCCCTGGTTCCCTCCATAGATCTAGATTTAGTTTATAAAGAAATGCAAAATAAAAATATTTTAATAACAAGTTTAGATGAAGAAAGTGGACTACTTGACCATGGTTATGAAAATTTTGCAAAACATAGATTCTCACAGGAAACTATCAATAAATCTTCCGCAATTTTTTGCTGGGGATCTGAGGATGAAAAAACATTAAAAAATCTATACAAAACTGAGTTTGCAAAAATTTTTAAAACAGGCTCTCCAAGAGTTGACTTATGGAAATCTAAATTTTCGAAAAATTGGCTTTTACCTAAAAGTGCACCAACTAACCCCTTCCTTCTGGTTTCATCAAATTTACATATGGTTAATTTTAATAAACCTTTTCATGATTGGGGTGGTTTTAAACCTTTTCAACTAAATGAAAAAATAAGTTATTTTGAAAATGATCCAGATCTGTTTAAGAAGCAATTTAATAAAATTTCAGAAGATAACTTAAAATTACCTGCTTTTGTTGAAGCCATCCACTTTTTATCAAAAAATCATAACGGATATGATATTGTGTTTAGACCACATCCATTAGAAGATATAAATACTTGGAAAGTTTACTTAAGAGGACTGTCGAACGTTCATGTATTAAGAGAGGATTCGCTTGGACCATGGATTAATCATGCTTTTGCAATTATGCATAATAGCTGCACATCTGCTATCGAGGCTTCTATATCTGGTAAACAGATAATAACTTATGTTCCTTTCGAACAAAACTATTCTTGGGGTGAAGTTGCAAATGAATTGGGACATCGAGTGAAAACACTCGAGGAACTTAAGCATAAAGTAAATTCAATCTTCGATAATAGAAACTCCCAAAATATTACTAAAAATGAACTAATAAATGAAACACTTTTAAATAAAATATATATAGATAGTAAAGAATTAGCAGCAGAGAAAATTATTAAGATTTGGGAAAAAATTGCTAAAGAGAAAAATCTTAAGTCATATGATCTAGATAAATTCAAAATATTAACAAAAAAAGTAAAATTAAAAAATTTCTTAAAAAAATACTTTTCATTATCGCAAGTCAAAAACAAGAATATTAATAAAAAAAATTTCTCTATTAATAGTAAATTTATTAACGAAAAAATTCAAGGAATACAAAAAGTTTTAAAAATTGATCAAAAAATAGAATATAAGTTACTTCTTGACAGCACTATTTTAATTAAAAAAAAATGAAAAATTTTAATCAACTTTTTTATCTACTGCCATCTAAAGAAAGAAAAAAAGTACTTATATTATTAATAATGGTGTTATTGATGGCATTTCTTGACATGCTGGGTGTAGCTTCAATTTTACCATTTATGACAGTGTTAACAAATCCCAGCATTATTGACTCAAACTTAATTTTAAATGCAACATTCAAAAGTGTGGGAATATTTGGAGTAAAAACTGAAGAACAATTTTTATTTTTTTTAGGTATTGTTGTTATGGTTATCCTAGTGTTTTCTTTAATATTTAAAGCTATCACACTTTATTATCAGGCTCGTTTTGTAGCTATGTGTCAGTATAAAATTTCTAAACGTTTTATAGAACATTATATTCATCAGCCTTTCAGCTGGGTTTTAAATCGTAACAGTGCTGAACTTGGTAAAACTATACTTTCTGAAGTTGCAATAGTGATAAATAAGGGGTTAAAACCTATACTCAATCTTGTTACTCAGGGTATTTTAGTAATTGTATTAATATCAATGTTAACTTTTGTAAATACAAAGCTAGCTATTGCAATAGGTTTGGTGTTTGGATTATCTTATTTTGTAATATACAGGCTGGTTCGAAATCTTCTTTTAAGAATCGGTGAAGAACGTTTATCCGCAAATGAGTCACGTTTTGTTGCAGTTATGGAGGCATTTAGTGGATTTAAAGAACTTAAAATTGGAAGATTAGAAAATATTTTCATAAAAAGATTTTCTAAACATGCTAAGGTTTTTGCAAATCACGAGAGCACATCACAAATAATTAGTATGCTTCCTAGATTTATTCTTGAAGCAATTGCATTTGGAGGTATGTTGTTAGTAGTACTTTATTTTATGAAACAAAGTACAAACTTTAACAATATATTGCCAATAATTGCACTTTACGCCTTTGCTGGCTATCGCTTGATGCCAGCATTTCAACTTATTTATAGTAATTTTACACAATTACGTTTAGTAGGCCCATCACTTGATAAAATGTATAAAGACTTTATCAACCTAAATCCTATAATTGAATATGCAGAACAAAGCCCACTACCTCTAAATAAAGCCATAACTCTTAAAGATATTCATTACAGGTATCCAAACTCATCCAATATTACATTAAAAAATATTAATCTTAGTATACCAGCCTCTAGTTCTGTAGGATTTGTAGGTGTTACAGGAAGTGGTAAGACAACAACTGCAGATATTATTCTTGGATTACTGGAACCACAAAAAGGATCGTTAGAAATTGATAAAGAAATAATCAACAAACAAAATATTAAATCTTGGCAAAAATCCATTGGGTACGTGCCTCAAAACATATATATAGCTGACGATACTATTGCTGTGAATATTGCTTATGGAATAGATTTAAAAAATATTGACCAAAGAGCTGTTGAAAATGCTGCAAAAATAGCAAACTTACATGATTTTATAATTAATGAGCTTCCCCTAAAATATCAAACTACTATTGGTGAACGTGGTATAAGATTATCGGGAGGTCAACGCCAACGTATAGGTATTGCAAGAGCGTTATACAATAATCCAAAAATATTAATTCTTGATGAAGCTACTAGCGCTTTAGATAACATTACTGAAAAAGCAGTAATGGAGGCGGTTAATAATCTTAGCAAAAGTATAACAATTATAATAATTGCTCATCGTTTAAGTACCGTTAAAAAATGCGATAATATATATTTATTTGAAAAAGGGGAACTTAAAGATCAAGGTTCGTATGAAAAATTAATACAAAATAATAAATTATTACTTAGTGAACCTTCCTAATAAGTTATTCAGATTATTTTAATTTTTTAAATATTATTTGGTTGCTTACGAATAAAACTTCTAAATCTTTTTTATATTGATAATAACAATCTAAAATTGCAATAATAGGATTATTATTTTTTTCTTTATATTTAAACCATAAAAAATCATCACAAATTAGTATTCCATTTTTTTTTAAACAATTAAATGAGTTTAAAAAATCTCTTTTAACGTAATCATACTGATGATATCCATCAATATATATAACATCAAATTTCTCTTCATTTTCTTTGAAAAATTCATCAGATTTTTTTCTAATTAGATTTATGTTTTTATTTTTTATTTTTTTTAGATTTTGATCAATGCTGTTGAATACATCTGACATTTTGAACTCATATTTTTCGCTTTCAGGGTATTCAATATAAGGATCTACACAAACTATTTGTTCACAGTTTTTTAATTCACTTACAAATAATGCTGACCTGCCTTCAAAGGTTCCTAATTCTAAATATTTAATTCTGTTTAATTCAGATAAAAATTTATTCCACACATTGAAATAATTACTAAAGAAATCTGGGTAAATAAAAGAGTATTTATTTTGAAATTCATGCTTTTGAGATGGTTTTACAGGATTAAAAGAGATAAATATTTGGGATTTAAGAATACAATAAAAGAAAACTAAATAAGAATTTATATTTATTAAAAAAAAAATTTTACTAAAATTAATAATAGAAACTTTAAATGCACTTACAATTTTATATAATACAAATTTTTTGCCACCAATTATTTTAATAAAAAAGGTTTTAATCATTTTTATCTAAAAACCATAATTTTTTTTTTTAATCAAAAAATTTTTTTCCATATTTAAAATGATCTTAAATTCAGATTTATTCATTTTTTTTTTAAGATAATAAAATTGCTTTTCATAATTTTTTTCTACATCTAATCTGGGAAGATCTAATGATTTCAAAATTTTATTTGTATGATTTGTTGGTTTTTTTTTTAAAAACTTAGATATTATATTTACTCCGTGTTTAGGTTTTTCCCATATATCTTCTATAAACAAAAATAGTGTATTTTTAATTTTAAAAGTATTTTGATTTAGGTAAGGCTTATAATCAGAGTTCATACTCATTAGATATTTTTCAATTCTGCTTGAATTAAAAAATTTGTTAACATCTTTAGGATCAACAAACCAAGGAACTTTAAAATTATTTTTTTTATAATAAAACATTCTTTGCCAAGGATGTCCTTTAATTTGCTTATCAACTCTTTTTCTATGTAAATTTTCGTACAGTATTCCAATAGGATTTCTTAGCATTATTATCTTTTTAAAATTATAAAAATACTTAAATTTTTTTTTACAGTTCGGAAAAAAATCATCAACAATAAGAGGAATCAAATCTTTATTTTTTTTTAAATTTTTAATAATTTTATCAATTTCATTCGGATTATCTTTAATATTTAATTGATCATAATATTTTTTTTTTTTAAGACTGTTATTTACACTTGATAAATCATATTTTCTAAAATTTAAAAATCTTGATAGACGATTTTCAATCATTAAAATTTGCATTTCTTGTAATATTAAATCTAATGCTAAGTTTTCTTCTAATAAATTAAGGTTTTTAAATTTTAAATAATTATTAAATTGACCTGTATATAATTGATTTTCACATTTACTTAGAGTGCTGATAATACTAGAAACTACAATTTTACCAGATTTCGATATTCCATCAATAAAAAGAAAATTATCATGTAATAACTTTCTTTTTAAAATTTGAATTTTATTAAACATATTTTAAGTTTTAGTATTTGAAAAATAGGTAATTAATTTTTTATTTACAAAGTTCATTTTTGTAAATTGTTCCAAAAATTTTTATACCATTGAATATATTTTATATAACCTTTCTCCAAATTGAATTTTGGGGAATAACCTATTAATTTTTTCGCCTTACTGATATTTAAAGTACCCCTTATAGGCATAAGTTTATCTCTTTCGATATAATTAATTTTTACTTTTGAAAACTCACTTTTCAAAATATCAGCTAACTCACTAAGTTTTCTTGAATTTCCATATGTGATATTAAAAGTTTGGTTAATTGAATTTTCGTTTACACAAGATTTATAAATTCCTTGAATCAGATCCTCAATGTAAGTAAAGTCTAATTTTTCTTCACCAGTACCATTTATATTAATATCTAAATTTTGAATTGCATTCTCTATAAAAATTTGCCCAACTCTTCTGCTTACGCATCTTTCACCATACAATGCTGATGGTCTTATAATCGTGTATGGAAAATTAAAGATATTACTATAGGCTTTTACAATATTT
>MDSV01020383.1_pt1 | contig 23279 bp, 20 predicted proteins | sample 810851 | NCBI WGS metagenome assembly MDSV01 (sample SAMN05326640, study PRJNA326480) | marine metagenome | isolation source: seawater | place: Atlantic Ocean: North East | collected 2012 | reverse complement strand
TTTATATGTTTAAGAATTTAAGTTTAAAAGTAATTATATTTGGTTTTATATTTACATTTTTTTCAAGTTTTGGACAGAGTTTTTTTTTAGGTTTGTTTAATTCAAGTATACGTGACACACTATCTATCACCCAGGGACAATTTGGATCAATTTATGCTTCAGCGACTTTACTTAGTAGTTTTTTGTTAATTTGGGTCGGAAAAAAAATTGATGATATCAGTATTTTAAAATTTGCTTTTTTTGTAACTTTACTTCTTTCTTTCTCGTGTTTTTTCTTTTCGAAAATTTCATCTATTATTTTTTTATTTATGGGAATTTTTTTAATGAGATTTTCAGGCCAAGGAATGATGTCTCATACTGCTACCACAACTATTTCCAGGTATTTCACTAAGTCCAGAGGCAAAGCATTAAGTACATGCTGGTTTGGTCTTTCAACAGCTGAATTTATTTTGCCTGTTTTAATAGTATATTTATTAACTATTTATACATGGCAAAATATTTGGATTTTAATTTCATTATTAGTTTTAATAGTTTTACCTATATCATCTTTTTTTTTAATAAAAAATTTAAATTTTAATTCTAGAGAGGAGACAAAAGAAGATAAAATTAAAGAAAAAAATATTAAACAATGGAAAAGAGCAGAAGTTTTAAAAGATTATAGGTTCTATATAATTTGTTTAAATATGTTAGCAATGCCATGGATTGCTACAGGTATATTTGTTTATCAATCATTTATAACAGAGTCCAAAGAATGGGGTACATTTATTATTGCTCAATCTTTTATGGTATATTCAATTTTATCTGTAATTACACTATTAGCTTCAGGATTTTTGATAGACAAATTTACTAGTAGGAGGCTAATAATATTTATGAACATTCCTTTATTATTCTCGACTTTAATTCTAATTTATTTTGATATTCCTATTTCAGCTTTTGCATTTTTGGGCTTGATTGGTGTTTCAAATGGTCTAGCTAATGTTTTGGGTTCATCTACATGGGCTGAAATTTATGGAGTGAAATATATTGGATCTATTAAAGCTTTGACAACTGCTTTAATGGTTTTTTCTACTGCATTTGGTACAGCTATATTTGGATTATTAATTGATAATGGCTTTTCAATTGAATATATAGCTAAAATATCTTTTATTTATATTTTTATATCCATTATTCTTTTATTTTTCGTTAGAAATAAGCTTAATCCTTACTATCTCTAAAAAGTCCTTGATTTTTTTATCTTCACTGTATAGATACTCCGCATGGCTCGAGTAACTGTAGAAGATTGTATAGATAAAGTTGATAGCCCTTATGAATTAGTTTTAGTTGCTAAAGAAAGAGCCACTCAATTAAATTCAGGTGTTGAACCTTCAATAGATAAAGATAATGACAAAAACACAGTTGTAGCATTAAGAGAAATAGCTGAGGAAAAAATTAAAGTACCAGATTTAACTGAAAGTGCTGTTTATAAATTAAGAAAACATGTAGAGCAAATTGATGATGGTTCAGAGGAAGATGAAGAAGTGGGTGATGATTTTGAAAGTTTGTACAAAGGAGAAATTTCAAAAAGTGGTACCCCTATACTTCCTTCTAAAAGAGCTAGAAAAACTCCAGAAAAAATACAAGTTTCAAAAGAAGATCTAGCAGAATTGTCAGAAACATCAAAGCCCGAAATAGACACTCAAATTGATGAAGAAAACACTAATGATCAAAAAGAAGTTTCTTTGGAAGAAGTTGTTGAGTCTGAGGATCAATTAACTGAAGAAGGCTCTGAAGAATCAGAGCCATCAAATTCATAATTTAGATTTAAATTTTTCTATCTAATTGGATTATTACTAACAATAAGCTGGTCGTTAATTTTTTCTCTCAGATATATATATATTCCAGCAATAATGATTACTGTTGCACCAAATAAAGTTCTGGTTGTGGGAATATTATCAAACAACATATATCCAATAAGAATTGCCCATATTATTAATGAATATTCGAACAGCGAGACTACCGATGGAGATGCAATACTGTAAGCATTTAAGATAAAGTAAAATGCTAAAACACTTATAAGACCCATAGAAATTATATATGGCCATGCATAAAAGGGATTAGTAAACCATTCTCTAAAAATAAATTGGAAAGTTGGATCATTAAAATTATTAAACTGTCCCGTTCCTGTAAAAATAAAAAACAATATACTTATTATTATTGCCCCAATGTATAGATGTAACATTTGAGTATAAACATTATCTTTATCAGATGTTATTTTTGTAATTGTCATTGATATCGCATAGCATAGTGCACATGCTATAGGTGCTAATTTCATATAATTAAAATTACTAAAATTAGGATTTAAAACAATATATACGCCTATAAAACCAGTAATAATAGCAGCCCATCTTCTAATACCTACTTTTTCTTTTAAAAAAATTATTGCTAGAATAGAAACAAAAAATGGACAGCAAAAAAATAATGCATTCGCTGTTGCAAGTGTCATATATGTTAATGAAATATAAAAAAAACTAAATCCAAAAAAGAAACAGACTACTCTAATAGTTGTTAATAAAGGATAATGGGTTTTTAAATTAATTTTCTTTTTTGAAAATTTAAGATAACTCACTAAAATTATTATAGCTATTAAAGTTCTTCCAAAGTAAAGTTCGTATAAAGCTGCATCATTATAGATAAATTTTATTAATGCATCTTGAACTGAAAATGCTGCCATTCCGAGCAAGATGAAAATTATACCCTTAGTATTGTTTTGTGTTTGGTTCATGAATTAAGAATAAAGTCTGCTGCTCTTTCTCCTATCATCAATGTAGGAGCGTTAAGATTGCCACTTGTGATTTCAGGCATTACAGACGCGTCAGCAACCCTTATATTTTTAAGTCCATAAATTCTTAATTTTTCATCAACGACTGCCATGTCATCTACTCCCATCTTTAAAGTACAAGAAGGGTGATAGGCAGTCTCAGCCTTGGATCTAATATATTCAATAATTTCATTTTCACTTTCAGCACTCTCTCCAGGTCCAATTTCTTTACCTGCAAATGGCTCCATTGATTTTTGGTCTAATATTTTTCTTGCTACTTTTATACATTTAACTGTTTCATTTAAGTCGTACTCATTTTCTAAATAATTAAATTGAATTTTAGGATAATCATAAGGATTGGAACTTTTAAGGGTGATGTGACCTCTGCTTTTAGGTTGATTTAAACTTGCATGAAGTTGATACCCGTGACGATCAGGGTCTACATTTCCATGATCGATGACAAATGCAGGAAAAAAATGAAATTGTATATTCGGATATTCTTTTTCTGGTGACGATTTACAAAATCCTCCTGCTTCTAGGAAAGACGTTGCACAGGGACCGCTTTTATTCAAAAACCATTGAATACCTATTTTTAATATACTTAGTTTACTTACATAAGAATATAATGTGTCAGGTGTTTTACATTCTTGTTGAATATAAGTTTCTAAATGATCTTGAAGATTTTTTCCAACCCCTTTTAAATTTTGAACTACCTTAATACCTTTTTCTTTTAAATGATCAGCTGGTCCCACACCTGAAACCATTAGTAATTGTGGAGAGTTTATTGAGCCACCACTAAGAATAATTTCTTTACTTGCATAAATTTTTTCAACTTTATTCTTTATCTTAACCTCAATGCCAATTGCTTTTTTCCCTTCAAAAATTATCTTTTCAACGAAAGACTCAGTAAAAACTTTTAAATTACTTCTTTTTTTTGCTGGATTTAAATAATATTTTGATGCGCTTGCTCTTTCTCCTTTATGGATAGTTACATCATACATACCAAAACCCTCTTGTTCCTCACCATTCATATCATTATTCAGTTTATAACCTGCTTCTTCGGCAGAATTTAGGAAGGCTTTGAATAAAGGATTTTTATTTTTAGACTGATTTATTGGAAGGATACCTTTGCCACCTCTAAATTTATTTTCTCCCTCTGACCATGTTTCAATTTTTTTAAAGAACGGTAAAACCTTTTCATAATTCCAGTCTTTTAGTCCAAATGAAGCCCATCTATTATAATCATTTTTATTTCCTCTAACATAAACCATGCCATTATGAGCTGAGCATCCACCAATCATCTTTCCTCTTGGACAAAATAATTTTCGGTTATTTAGGTAAGGTTCAGGCTCAGAATAATATTTATAATTATATTTTGGATCATGCATTGCATAAAGTATAGCAAGTGGCATGTTCACTTTCCAAATATCACTATTTTTACCTGCTTCGAAAATTGCAACATTGTTCTTTGTATTTTCTGATAATCTATTTGCCAAAACACACCCAGCCGTACCTGCACCAATGATTAAATAATCAAATTTCACAGCAATATTTATTTTGGGTGGTCACCCTCTATTGCTATTCTATCCATAACTCTCTCATAGCCTAAGCCTCTACCTGGATAAAAGTCAGCTATTGCAAAATGAATTACACTTCTATTATCCCAAATACAAATCGTGTTTTCTGTCCATGTGAATCTACAAGTTAGTTCTAATCTAGCTTGATGTTCGAATAATTTTTTTAGTATTTCATCACTTTCTTTCTGCTCAAAACCAATTATCTTTTTGGTATAGGTCCAATTAACAAATAGTATTTTTTTACCAGTTTCAGGATGAGTTCTAACTATTGGATGTTCATTAGAATATTCATTATAATTACTTTTTTCGTTGCCTTCCATTTTTTTATAATTATCTATAAAAAATTTAGCTCCAAGAGAGCTATGAATTGCTTTTTTATCTTTAATTTTTTCTTTTAGTTCATCTTCCAAAGTTTCCCATGCTAATTCCATATTTGCAAAACATGTATCACCTCCAACAGGTGGAATCTTTATAGACTTTAATATTACTGCTTTTGTGGGTTTTTCATTATAACTAACATCGCTATGCCAATTTTCACCCCACTGGTTTTTTTCATCCTCAGCTTTGATTATTCTAACGATTTCAGGGTGATTATTTAGACCTTTTACGTAAGCATGTGTTTCTAAAGTTCCAAATTTTTCACCTAAAGCTTTATGTTCTTCAGCGTTTATTATTTGGTTTCTAAAAAAAATAACTTTATGTTCCAGCAAAAGATCATTAATTTTTTTGAAATTATTATCTGATGTATCTTTTAGATCAATACCTTTAATTTCTGCACCTAATGCTCCTGATAATAACTTAACTTCAATCATATTAGTTTTTATAATCTGGTTCTTCCTTATCTAATATTAATCTAATTTGATCTAAATGAGCTCTTGCCATGTCATACGGGTAGTTTGCCCACTCTTGTGCTGTTTTTTCTGCAATCTCATCTGATACAATATTTAACTTCTGATTTGTAGAGAGTGCTGTCAAATAAGTTTCTGCTGATTTTTCAAAGTAATACAAAGCATCAAACCCCTCTGAGACAGTTTCTCCAGTAGTTATAACTCCATGATTTGCTAACAGCATATGTTGTTTATTTCCTAAAGCATTCGCCATTTTGATAGATTCATCCTCAAAGCCCATTCCACCAAATTCATTATATACTGAAACTCTATTAAAAAATCTCATTGTATTTTGATCTATAGGAGGAAGTTTTGAATTCTTTAAAGTTGATAAAGCTGTAGAATATTTTGAATGTACATGAAATATACATTTTGCGTGAGGTACTTTTTTATGAATTGTACCGTGAATGCTAATAGCCGTTGCATCCACAATATCAGGTTTTTTTTTTAAATCTTCGATATTATCTTTTGTTACTAAAATTAAGTCACTAGCTTTGAGCTGGCTAAAATGAATACCAGCTTTATTAACATAAAATTCATCAGAGGAACCAGGCACACACGCACTAAAGTGGTTTGCAACCCCTTCATTCATATTTAATCTTGCAGTCCATCTGAATGTAGCTGCTAAATCTTTTTGTAATTCAGTTATTTTCATTTTATTAATAATGAATTATATTAGATTATAATAATATGAACAATAAAGTTTTTATAACTTGTGCGGTAACTGGCTCAGGAGATACTGCAAGCAAACATCCGGATTTACCTAAAACTCCTGAACAAATAGCAAAAGCATCTATTGAAGCGGCTAAAGCTGGAGCAGCAATTGCACATATTCATGTAAGAGAAGAAGATGGAACTCCAAGTAGAAGACTAGACCTTTACAAGGAGGTGGTAGATAGAATTCGATCAAGTGATACTGATGTAGTTTTGAATTTAACAACTGGAATGGGAGGAGATCTTGATATTGGACAGGGGAACAACCCTTTAGAGTTCGGACCATTGACTGATATGGCAAATGTGATGGAAAGAATTGCTAATGTGGAACAATTTCTTCCTGAGATCTGCACTTTAGATGCTGGAACTTTAAATTTTGGAGATAGTTCTGTGATTACAGTTAATACTCCAAACGATTTAAGAAAAGCTGCTAAGAAATTAAAAGAGTTAAATGTAAAACCAGAAATTGAAGCTTTTGATTTAGGAAATATGTGGTTTGGATCTCAATTATATAAAGAAGGATTATTGAGTGATCCCCCGATGTATCAAATGTGTTTAGGAATTCCTTGGGGCGCACCTGCTACCACACTTGCAATGCAAGCAATGAAAGATACAATGCCTAAAGAAGCCGTATGGTCTGGATTTGCTATTTCAAAAAATGAAATGCCTTTTGTAGCTCAAACAGTTTTAATGGGTGGTAACCCTAGGGTTGGATTAGAAGATAATTTATATTTATCAAAAGGGAAATTAGCAACAAACGCTCAATTAGTCGAAAAAGCTAAAAAAATTGTCGAAGACCTCGGTTTTTCTATAATGACACCATCTGAAACTAGAGAAAAGTTAAAACTTGTTAAACACAAGTAATGACCTCCATAAAAAAAGTTGCAGTTATAGGAACTGGAGTTATTGGAACAGGATGGATTATTCGTTATTTAGCACATAATAAGATTGTTTATGCTTTTGATAAAAATTTAAAGTTAAATAAAAAATTATTATCTGAAATTAAAAGAACTTGGCCTTTTGTAAAAAAACTTTTTAATAAAAAAAAACTTAATCTAAAAAATTTTAAATATTTTACTTCTATAGAAGAGACAGTAAAGGAAGCTGATTTTATTCAAGAATGCGCAAGTGAAAATTATCTTTTAAAGACTAATCTAATGAAAATTATAGGAGATTACGCAAAACCAAATGCAATTATTTCATCAAGTTCCTCAGGATTATTACCAACAAAAATATATTCAAAATGTAAAAATCCTAAAAGAACAATGATCGGACACCCTTTTAATCCTGTTTATTTATTACCTGCTGTTGAAGTTGTACCGGGAAAAAAAACTTCAAAGATATATTTAAATAAAGCTTATAAATTTTTCAAGTCAATTTCCATGAATCCGATAATAATAAAACATGAGTTGCCAGGTTATTTATCAGATAGATTACAAGAGGCTTTGTGGAGAGAAGGCCTACATATAATCAATGAAGGATACGCAACTACAGAAGATTTAGACAGGGCGATAGAAGATGGACCAGGTTTAAGATGGTCATTAATGGGAACTTTTTTAACATTTCATTTAGCAGGAGGAAAATCTGGGATGAAACATATGTTGGAACAATTTGGGCCAGCATTAAAACTTCCATGGACTAAATTAAAAGCTCCAAAATTATCAAATAAACTAGTTAGTCGATTAATTAAAGGAACAAAAAAACAATCCAAAGGAAGATCAGTAAAGAAAATTTCAAATATAAGAGACGAATATTTAGTTAAACTTCAACAACTAAGAAAAAAATACGAAAAAAAATTGAGATAAATTAATCGTTTCTTTCTGTATGACCATCAACTGCTATTATTTGACCTGATACACTAGATGAATCTTCAGAAATTAAAAATGAACACATTTTTCCAATATCTTCTTCTAATATCCATTTCTTCATTGAGCTCATTGAAATAAAATCTTTTTCAATTTTTTTAGGTGAGATTTTTTTAAACCTAGCTTTGTCTCTTATGACTCTTTTCATTCGTTCACCTTTAATCGTTCCTGGGCAAACAGCATTAACTCTAATATTAAACTTACCGAGTTCCATAGCTAAAGTTTTCGTAACACCAATGATCGCCCATTTGCTTGCCGCATAAGGAGAACGTAGTGGAAAACCAAGTATCCCTGCTGTTGATGAAATATTAATTATCGAACCGTTTCTAGATTTCTTTATTAAAGGAATCGCGCTTTTTGTAAAATAAAAATGGCTGTTTATGTCCACTTGTAAAGTATTTTCCCAGTCTTTAGATTTAATTTTCTCTAAAGACTCCGTTGGTCCAGCTACTCCTACATTATTAATTAAAGCATCTATTTTTTTTGTTTTCTTTATGATTTTTTTAAAAAATTCTGAAACTTGATATTCATTTGCTGCATCGCAATGATAGACAAATAACTTTTTATTAATCAGTCGATGCTTACTAAGTTTATAAAGAGATTTACTATTTATGTCACAAAGATAAACATATGCTCCTCTAGACAAACATATTTTTGCGGTTGCTAATCCGATCCCTGATGCACCTGCTGATATGATGATCTTTTTATCTTTAAGTGATTGATCTGACATTTGAATACTTTAATATTGAATAACCTTAAAAAACAAGAATATTTTTTCTTTATTATTTATTATTGAAAATCTCTTAAAAGTAAATAATCATAGTAAAATGTTAAATATCTCCAAAATAGAAAAGGATCAAAGTAATTTGAATGTCAAATGGAGTGATGGTGAAATTAGTAGTTTTAATTTTCTTTGGCTTAGAGATAATTGCCCTACAGCACACGATAAAGACTCTAACCACAGAATGTTTAATATTCTTGATGTATCAATAAATCTAAATGTGGAAGATTTTAAGATAAACAATGATGGCAAATTAGTCATTAAGTGGAGTGAGGGAAATCATACAAGTTATTACGATCTAAAATGGTTAAGAGAAAATTGTTATACTATAAAAAATAAAAAAAAATACATTTCACCTTACCAGTTATGGGATAACTCACTAGAAAAAAAAATAGACTCTATTTACATTGATCATGATGAAATATTAAATACTAAAGAAGGATTAATAAAGTGGTTAGAACTTTTACATTATAAGGGGATTGCTATTGTAAAGAATGCGCCAATTGAAAAAAAATCTGCTTTTAAAGTTTTGAACAGAATAAGCCATATAAGACAAACCTTTTTTGATACTCCGTTTGAGGTTATTAATATTCCTAAGCCTAATAATTCTGCTTATACTGCTCATGAACTTAAAAATCACATGGACCTTCCTTGGTTTGAAAATCCTCCTGGCTATCAATTTCTTCATTGTTTAATTAATTCAGCAAAAGGAGGAGATTCTTCAGCAGTAGATGCATTTAAAGTTGCAGATTTTTTAAGAAGTCATGATAAAGAAATTTTTGAAACTTTAGTAGCTGTACCTTTAAAATTTAGAGATAAAGATTATACACAAGAGGCACATAGAAGTTTTTATGCCCCAGCTCTAAGTCTTACTAAAGATGGTGACTTTAATGATATAAGATTTAGTGTAGCAACAATGGATGCTTTAGATTGTCATCCAAATGAAATGGATAGAGTTTATAAAGCTCATCATAAATTGGGAAATTTATTACATGACGATAAATTTCAAATAAATTTTAGACTAGAACCAGGTGATATTTTTTCTTTTAACAATCGAAGAGTATTACATGGACGAACAGCTTTTGACCCTAACTCTGGCCATAGACATCTCCAAGGTTATTACATGGATAGAGATGAAATAATTGGAAGATTAAATTATTTAAAGAGATAAAAAAAAGGCCCTGACAAACAGGGCCTTTAATTTTTTTATTTTTAAAGTTTTATTTTAACCAAGGTTTCCACTTGTCAGGATTATTATCTAACCACTCAGCAACAACCTCTTTTACAGGTCTTTTCTTAATATCAACTTCAACCAACATTTTAGCTTGATCAATATTTTGTAAAGACATGTTTTCGAAGAACTTTTTTGCATCTGCATGTTCAGCTTTTGCAAAAACAGCTGGGTTACCATAGTTCATTGTGTAATCTTTAGCCCAACCAGTTCCTGGCCAACCTTTTTTTCCACAATCTTTCCAGTTACCTGCTTCCGTAAATGTATCAGGATTACAAACTTTGTGCTCTGGCAATTGAACTCCTACCATGTCAAATTCACCAAAGAACCAGTGAGGTGACCATAAGTATAACATAAAAGGTTCTTTCCTCATGTAAGCTGCTTTTGCTTCTGCAATAGCTGCAGCTTCAGTTCCAAGTTCATCTGCTTGAAAGTCAATACCTAAAATATCAAGTCTTTTTTGGTCATGACAGTTCCAACCAGCTACAGGGCAACCGATAAGTCTACCTCTATCTCCAGTTTCGATAGTAGCAAATTTTGCTTTATGCTTATTTAAATCTTTCCAAGTTTTAATACCAAACTCTTCAGCAGCATATCTTGGAATCCAATAATCAGATAATCCGATAATTCCAGATGTGCCTAAAAGATCAACACTCCCATCTCCACTGTAAGATCCAACTTTTTTACCTTCGTAAATAAGATCTTCATTTAACATTACAGAGTCCGCCTCAGCGTAACTTGGCCAGCTCTCACAAGCAAAATCAAGTTCACCTGCTGCGATTGCTTCCCATAAACCAGTTCCTGACGGAAATACTGTTTGTTTAATTTTGTAACCATATTCTCTTTCAAGAATTGCTACAGCTACTTCACAAGTGATTATTCCACCTGTCCAGTCAGCAATAGCAGCATGTAATCTCTTAGCTGCATTTGCTTGACCTAACGTAGCGATTAATAGCACTGTAGATAAAAACAGCGCTGATATTGTTTTTGTTAACTTCATTATTTTTCCTCCCTAAATTTAAAAACTTATTTTAATTCAAAAGTTATATAAATGTAAACCGGACAAAAATGGCTAAATCACTTGATAAATTAGTTTTTTATACTTAATTAAAGACCTAAAGCTTCTCTTTGTTTTTTTGTATATGCTAGAGTAATTCTATCTATAATTATCGCTAGAAGCACGATACCTATACCAGCAGCAAGACCTCTTCCTGTATCAGATCTAGCGAGACCATTGAATACTTCAAGCCCTAAACCTTTACCTCCAATTAAAGGGGTTACAATTTGCATCGCAAAAGCCATAATAACTGTCTGATTAAATCCAATTACCAAACTAGGAACTGCTAATGGAAATTTAACTTTATTTAAAGTCTGGATTAGAGTTCCTCCAAATGATCTGGAAACTTCAGAGTATGTACCTGAAACTTGTGTTAAACCTAAAGATGTAAGTCTGATTATAGGTGGAATTGAATAAATAACTGTTGCTAAAACTGCAGATACAATTCCGCCTCCAAAAAACATTAGAACAGGTATCAAATAGCAAAAGTAAGGAAGTGTTTGCATTGCATCTAAGACAACATTTTGAATATTTCTAAATCTTTCATTATAGGATGCTATAATTCCAAGAGGAACACCAATAACAAAGCATATTGCTACAGAAACCAAAACTGAGGATAAAGTTATCATTGAATGAGACCAAATTCCACACGCTCCAATAAATAAAAGTAAAAGAGCAGTTATAAAAGCAAATCTTATACCAACCGTGATATAACCTAATGTTACAAATACACCTAAAGTATACCACCATGGTATATGAGTTAAAAAAATATCTAACGGGCGAAGTAAATTAAGATATACAAAGGCTCTTAAATTTTTCGTAAACGAAATAAAACCAGGATTGACTGTTAAACTCTCTACAGCATTTGTGATTGGTTGTCTTATAGATAGTCTCCATTCCTCAGGGAAAGATCCAATTTTAATAAAATATGTATCTATTATTATTATTAAGAAAAAAATAATGAATGATGGAATTATATAATATCTTTTACTAATGAACTCACCAATATTGTCTGCAGATATCTTATTAAATACCGAGAATAATGATTTAAAAGAATAGGCAATTAAGTTTGTAATAAATGTGCAAATATATTTAATTACATCATTCGCAATACTTAATGGTTTTTCAATAATTCTTGCAATTTGATATTTTGCCCAACTCTGGGGTAATAAATAAAATTTTTGCTCGTCAGATGGAAGTCTTTCTTGAGTTTTACTGAAGGCCATACTAAATCTATCAAACATTATTGCCATAAATAAAATACAAAGCCCTCCTTCCATAGCCCAACCAACATCCAATCTTCTAATAGCTTGCCATACTTGTCCGCCAATACCTTCTGCTCCAATAAAACAAGCTAAAACAACAAGAGCAAGAGCCATCATTATAACTTGATTGACTCCCATCATTATACTGGGCAAGGATAATGGTATTTTTATTTTAAATAAAAGTTGTAATTTATTTGAACCAAATGAGGTCGCGCTCTCTATAGTTTGTGCAGGTACTTGTCTTATGCCTGTGTTTGTTAATCTTATAATTGGTGGCATCGCATAAATCATTGTAGCTAGAATTGCTGGAGCACCACCGATTCCAAAAAAGAATAATGCTGGAAATAAATATACAAATGCTGGCATAACTTGCATAGTATCCAAAACTGGTTTCATGAAATTTTCAAATCTGTCACTTTGTGAACATAAAACTCCTAAAATAAATCCAAAAAAAACACAAAGTAAAACTGACAACCCCATTAAGGCAACTGTTTGAAGTGATGGCTCCCACATTCCAGTTGCACCCCAAAAATAAACAACAAATAAAGAGTAAAGACCTAGCTTTAAACCTCCCGCAATCATGCAGGGTAAGAAAAAAATTGCTGCTACTAAAAGCCAAGGTGACTCAAGTAAAAAATCCTCTACAAAATAATAGCTTGTCTTGATATAGCCAGCAATAATTTTAGTAATCCATCTATAATTTTTTTTTAAAAAATCTTCTCCTTCATTTACCCATGCAGTAAAAGTAAATTGATCAGTTATTTCTTTAGGAAATTTAGATGGACCATCACTTTGTGAAGAAAGAAAAAGAGCTACAAAAAAAACTATACCAATAATTGAATAGGTTAAAATACTTTTTGTTTGATGAGATTTTGCAATGATTTCACTACTGCTAGACATATCTATGAAATTTATAATTAAATTTAATTTAAACTAAAATATTGTGTATGTTAACAATAAATTGTAAGTTTTAAAAATGGATAAAGATCAAAAGATTACATGTACTAATATTTGGAAGTTATTCGGGCCTGATGAAAAGCGAATAATGAAAGATTTAGACAAAAGTTTATCAATCAAAGAAGTTCATGAAAAAACTGGCCATGTTGTTGCTGTGAAAGATGTTAGTTTTTCAATCCAAAAAGGTGAAACTTTTGTAGTCATGGGATTGTCAGGTAGTGGTAAATCTACTTTAGTAAGATGTATTTCGAGGTTAATTGAACCAACGTCGGGTATAGTAAAGATGGACGATATTGATGTAACTAAAATGAGTGATAGGGATCTATTAGAACTCAGAAGAAATAAAATGAGCATGGTGTTTCAACATTTTGGACTTTTCCCCCACAGAACTGTTGTAGAAAATATTGGATATGGACTCGAGGTTAGAGGGACTAAAAAAGATTCAAGGTTAGAAAAGTCAATGGAAGTTTTAAAAATGGTAGGTCTAGATGGTTGGCAAAATAATTATCCCAGAGAACTATCTGGAGGTATGCAACAACGGGTTGGGTTAGCAAGAGCATTAGCAGTAGATCCAGAAATTTTAATTTTTGATGAACCTTTCTCAGCTTTAGATCCTTTAATAAGACGAGAGATGCAAGATGAGCTATTAAACATTCAAGAGAAGCTTCAAAGGACTATGGTTTTTATTACACATGATTTTTTAGAAGCTATAAAGATGGGAGATCATATAGCCATAATGAAAGATGGAGAAATCTCTCAAATCGGTACTCCCGAAGAAATAGTTTCTAATCCGAAAGATCAATATGTTAAAGATTTTTGCGAAGATGTTCCGAAATATAAAGTTTTAAGTGCAGGAAAAGTGATGAGAAAAGAATGCTCTGATGAGACAAAGAGGTTTTATCAAAACAAAAAAAACTGCATTGAAGATAATTCTAAAATTGAGACTCTCATTGATCAATTAAGCCTTGGAGATCAAGCTTATCCTGTTGTTTGTTCTACATCAGGAAAATTACTTGGAGAAATCGATAGATCGATTGTTATGCAATCAATGAAGTCTAAGGTCTAGTAAACTTTTTTACTGACCTTTAAAGTATTTTTCTTTTTTTTATCTCTCCAAATAATTATCATTCCTGCAAAAATAATTCCTAATACACCTGGAAATAACTGATCAATTGGTGCCTCTTTAAAAAAAAGCCAACCAAGAAAGAAAGAAGAGGGTATTGCTAAATATTCAAATACTGCAAGCTTACTAGCCTCGACCAATCTATAAGAATAAATAAAAAGAATTCCAGCTGCACCACCCAAAATACCAATTGATATTAACATTAACAAATCTCTATAACTTTGAATAAATTTATTATCAAAAGTAAAAGCTAAAAGAATTATTGCTCCAATAATAGAAGCTATCAAAGAGTAGAACTGAATTTTAGCAGTTGAGTTATATTTTGGAATAAATTTAAGAATAATAATTGCAACTGCATATAAAAAACCAACCATTAAAGGGTAAATAGAGTAATAGGAAAAAACATCATTAGTTGGCCTCATAATCATTGCAACACCAATAAATCCTATGATTACAGCTGACCATCTATAGATACCAACTTTATCATTTAAAAAAAATATAGATAATATGACAATAAAAAAAGTTGCTGAGAATGTAAGTGTAGATGCAGTTGCAAAATCCATATTATTTATTGCTATAAAATAAAAAACATTCATAAATAAAAAACATAGACCTCTTATAAAACATAGAATAACAAATTTTTTGGTCAAATTTTTAAATATTCTTAGATTTTCATTTGTGTAAAAAATTAATGCTAACAATGGAATAATTGCAAACATATTTCTAAACAAAACCATTTGATTGGTTGAATAAGTATCACCTAAAAACTTAACAATTATTCCGTATATATCTATAAAAAGAACACCAAGAAGCATTGAACCCACTGAGAGATAAATTAATCTTGAATTAGATTTAGTTGATGAATTCTTCATTTACTTTTTGATATAATTGATAGTATATAAATAAATTATTTATATAAAAATGCAAAATTTTAAACTTAACGAAAAAGATATTTTATCTAATCAAGATTGGACTTTTCCAACAAACACAGCCTATGGTCCTGGGAGATTTAAAGAAATTGGAGATCATTGTAATAAATTTGGGATAAAAAATCCCTTAATAGTTACTGATAATGGAAGTATTAAATTACCTTTTATTAAGGATTTAAAAGAGCTTTTACTAAAAGCAAATTTAAAGTCAGATATCTTTTCTGATATATCTCCTAACCCGAGGGAAGATGAGGTAGCAGTTGGTCGTAAAAAATTTAGAGATGGAAAGCACGACTCTATAATTGCTATTGGTGGTGGTAGTGCGATGGATGGAGGTAAATTAATATGTCTCACAGCAAATAATGAAGTGCCACTTAGAGATTTCGAATTTGAATTGACTCCTCCGAAAATTGCTAAAGACAAACCATTTCCAAAGATAATAACAATACCAACGACAGCAGGCACTGGAGCAGAAACTGAAATAACAGCTATGGTTACTTATTTGAAGGAGGGAATGAAATTTTGTATGTGGCATCCAGATGTAAGACCAGTTTTAGCTTTAGTTGATCCTGAGTTAACCCTAGGATTACCATCTTCTTTAACTGCTTGGACAGGAGTAGATGCAATGGTTCATGCAATAGAAGGTTATTGTGTTCCTGGCTTTCATCCTCTTTGTGATGGATCTGCTCTAGAAAGTTTGTCATTAATTTCAAAATCTCTTTATTTGGCAGTTGAAGAACCAAAGAATTTAGTTGCAAGAGGAGGAATGCTTATTGGTTCTTATTTGGGAGGAATAGCGTTTTTAAAAGGATTAGGAAATGTCCATGCTATATCACACATGGTTGGAGCTGAATTTAATACACAACATGGTTTAACTAACGCAATTATATTACCAGTTGTGCTGAAATATAATTTATCAGGCATGAATGAAAAAGTTAGACGTATGTCAGAAGCGATGCAGTTTGAACAACATTCAGTGGGGTCTTTTATAAATAATATAGAAAAAATATTAGATAGACTTCAAATTCCAAAAAGTTTAAGTGAAATTGGCGTTACAGAAGATTGTACAAATAGGATTGCAGAAAAAGCTATGAAAGATCAAGCATACGCGACTAATCCAAAAAAAGCTACGTTCGAGGATATGAAAGAGATGGTCTTGCAAAGTATTAAAAAAGCTCGGTAAGCTTTTATGTTAGAAAATCAATCAGTTTATGAAATTCAAAAAAATATTAGAGGTCGTCAAATTTCAATTAAAGAAGTTGTAGAGTATTACTTAGATAGAATTGAAAAATTTAATCCCGATTTAAATGCTATTGTTCTTCAAAAAGATAGAGAGTTATTAATAAGAGAGGCGATCGAAAAGGACAATAACAAAGAAATTGAGAAGCCTCTTAATGGTTTACCCATAGCGATTAAAGATTTAAGTGATGTTGTGGGTTTTAAAACGACTTATGGTTTTCCTGGGTCAAAAAATAACCAACCAAAAAAAAATTCTTTATTTGTTAATCGATTAATTGAAAAAGGAGTTATTGTCATAGGAAAAACTAATACTGCAGAGTTAGGTGTCGGAGGACATACTATAAATAGACTTTTTGGGCCAACTTCAAATATTTATGATCTATCGAAATCCGCTGCTGGATCAAGTGGCGGTGCAAGTTCTGCAGTTGCTGCTGGATTATTACCATTCGCTGATGGAACTGATCAGATGGGATCATGCCGTGGACCAGCAGCCTATGCAAACATTTATGGCTTTAGACCTACACCAGGTTTGATTTCAGTAGACCGTTCAGTACAAAAAAATAATTTACCAATTCTTACAACACCAGGATGTCTTGCAAGGAGTCCTAATGACATGTCTATTTTACTAGATGAGATTGTTGGGAGTGATTCATTAGATAGATGTTCATTTGACTTAGATGGGTTATTTAAAAATCAAAAGATAAATGACCAAAAATTTTCAGCACTCAGAGTTGGATGGTTGTCAAACATGAATGGAGAATACAATATAGAAAAAGAAATTTTGGAAATATGTGAAATCAAATTGAGGGAATTAGAAAAAATCAACATCAAAGTAGAGGAACTTAAACCTAAAATAAATAATGAATTTTTGTGGAGAAGTTGGACAACATTAAGAGCAAAAAGTATATATGAAGACACTTTAGCTATGAATATTTTAGATATTAATTCAATGACTTACCAAGCTATCTGGGAATATAATAAAGGCAAAGAAATAAATTCAGAAGATATTCAATCAGCTATCGATCAAAAACAAAAGTGTTTAAATCAAATAGATTTGATTTTTGGAAATTTTGATTTTTTGGCATTACCATCAGCACAAGTTTATCCTTTTGATAAGAATTTACAATTTCCAAAAAATATTAATGGTGTTGAATTAGATACATATCACAGATGGCTAGAAGTTTTTATTCTATCCAGTCTTTTAGATTTACCTACATTTACAATTCCAGTTGGTTTCAATAAAAACGGTATGCCAATGGGGATGCAGATGATTGGCAGGAATAAGGATGATTTAAAGTTATTTTCTTTTGCTAGTAAATATGAAGATATTTTTAATTATAGTAAGATTAAACCTAAATTAAATTAGTTAATATGAAACATCCTCATCATTATAAAATTTCAATTGCTTTAGCTATATCAGCTGGAGCTTGGGGAATATATTGGTTACCTCAAAGAATACTAGAAGACGGTGGTTTGACTGGAGGTTGGGGCACAATATCTCAAATGATAATTGGAACTTTATTATTACTTCCTATTGCTATTTGGAGGTTAAGTAAAAGAAAAGGGACTGGGTTGGAACTTCCAGTAATGGGAATTTTGATTGGTGGAGGTTTTATTTTATACGCCTTAAGTTTTTTATTAACGGATGTAGTTAGAGCACTAATAATGTTTTATATGACGCCTGTTTGGACAACTATTTTTGAAATAATTTTTTTAAAGAAAAAACATGGTTGGCAGCGAATTGTAAGTTTGAGTTTAGCACTCGGCGGATTATGGGTAGTTTTCGGGCAAGGTGGTAACATTCCTTTACCAGTTAATGCCGGAGACTGGATCGCTCTTTTAGGTGGAATTATGTTTGCTGGTGGAATGATTAGGCTTGAAGTCATTAAAACTGATGGAGTATTTCCTATAATTTTTGGTTTTTTCTTTTATGGAACATTATTTAATATTGCAGCTGGTCTCTTACTCGTAGATTACCTTGGTCCAGTGCCAACTAAAGATGCATTTGTTTCAATGACTACTTTTTTGATTCTTTTATCAATTTTCTACTTTATTCCCACTGGTATTGTAATTCTTTGGGCACCAACTCAAATAGGGGCTGGAATATGCTCAATTTTATTTTTATCAGAAATAATAGTAGGCGCTGTAAGCTCAAGTATCCTTACAGATGAACCATTTGGTTGGCGTCAAATAACTGGATGTTCTTTAATAATTATAGGTGGAGTAGTGGCAGTAGTTTTATCCCCTAAAGAGGATGTTAGTAAGTAAAAATTTAATTTAATCTTTTGTTAATTTAGAAATATCTTCAAATTTATTTTTCCAAATTACAAAACTCAATACTGGTTTTTGATCTGTAGTAATTGCATGAGACTCAAAACTTTTGTGTAATCTAGTGTTTGTAGATGACAATATCTCTGTATTTTGATTTTTACTTTCAAACTTTGCTTCACCAGATACAATAAAATATAGCTCTTCTGCATCATGATTATGCCAAGGATAATATGCATTTTTACATAAATAATTTACATACAAAGCCATTTCAGTGGTCTTGAAATGTCCAGAAGGACCAATTAATTCAAAAAAACCGTATTTATTCAAAAAATCTTTTCCAACATCATTTTCTTCATATCCCTGCTCCCAATTAACATAAGGAGATATACTGCTAATTAATATGTGCAATTCTTTAAGATTACTTTCTAAATTAGAGTTCCAATTAAAAAGTTTTTCTGTCACAGGAATTTTATTTCTACTAAAATTTATTAGAGATAAATTTTTAGGAAATTTTACAAAATTAGAAAGTACATTATTATTATACCATAACTTTTCAACTTCATTTTTAGTATTTTCAAAAATATTTTCTATATTACTCATTTATAATTTAAGATTTGACAAAGATTTGATTAAATCAGGACCTATCCCGCAACATCCGCCAATTATTTGAGAACCATTTTTAACCCAAGACTTTGCTTGAATTAAATAATCTTCTGGTCTCATATTATCTTCATATATCCAGTGAGGCTTTTCATAATAACCCACGTTGGGATATGCTCCAATTATCCCACTAAAATTTTTTTTGGCAATTTTGACAGCCTTACCTGTAACATCAATATTTGAATGAGCTATCAATATTGGACCTTTATGAAGTTTACTGAATTTATATAAAGATTTTTCAAAGTTTTCATAAACTTCTGGAGGCGCATCTAACGAGTCGTTATAGCCCAACATTATATCATTTGTATTATGATCAATAACGCAAGATACTGCCAACCAAACTGGCACATTGATTTTTGCAGAACATTCTATCATTGCTTGAACAATTTCCGCTTGAGAAGACATTGCCTCTAAGATAATTAAATCCACTCCTTCTTCAGTCAAAATTTTTAATTGTTCATTGAAATTTGGTATCATTGCTTTTATCCCGAGTTTATAAAAACTTCCTGAGGCTGATACGCTTCCAGCAATTGCGATATCTTTTTTTGAATTTTCCGCAGCTTTTTTTGCTATCAGAACACTTTTTTTGTTATATTCTAAAATAGATTTTTCAAATCCATAATTTTTCATAGATATTGGAGTTGATGCATAAGTATTAGTAGTTATAACGTCTACTCCAGCATTAATGTAATCTTCGTGAACTTTTTTCACTATTTCAGGAAATTCAATTGAGGATGTTCCACACCATAATTTTTTATCCATTTTAGCACCATTTTTTTCAAGTTCGGACCCCATGGCTCCATCTAAGATTACTAATTTTCCATTATCTAATTTTTCTTTAACAATATTGTATGACATTAATTTTTACTATTTGTGAATGCACAAATTTTATTTCCATCTATGTCTCTTATATATGAATAATAAACTCCAGATCCTTTTGGTCTTTCACCACCTGCCCCCTCACTTTTTCCACCTGCTTTAATCCCAACTTCATGAAATTTATCAACTACTAATCTTGAGTTAGTAATGAAGGATATTTGCGATCCATTTCCTATAGTTGCTTCTTTTTTGTTAACTGGCAAAGTTACATAAAATTCAATTGTACCAGAACCATTTTTAGAGGCGTATCCAGCACAAACTTCATCTTTATCTACCCTGGTTAATCCTAAAACTTCAAGCAACTCATCATAAAACTTAATTGCGGCATCAAGTTTATTAGTTCCAACCATTACATAACCAATCATATTTTAGTTCCAGCTAAATTATTTCCATTCAGTAATTGTTTTAACTTCCAAATATTCATGTAAGCCCCAATTACCTCCCTCACGACCATTGCCAGATTGTCTATATCCACCAAAAGGCGTTCCTGAGTCAGCAGCCTTATGATTTACATAAACTATGCCAGATCTTAATTTTTTTGAAACTCTTTTAGCTTTTTCACTATCCTCTGTTTGAAGATAATTACCAAGACCATACTCTGTATCATTTGTAATTTTAATAGCCTCATCTTCATTCTCAAAAGGTATAATTGAAAGCACAGGGCCAAAAATTTCTTCTTTTGCAATTCTCATTGAGTTTTTGACATCGGTAAAAACAGTAGGTTTCACAAAATATCCTTTTTTAAAATCTTCAGGTTTATCAGGACCACCTGCTACTAAGGTGGCTCCCTCATCTATTCCACTTTTGATTAAACTTTGAATTTTATCAAATTGAACTTTTGAAATTACAGGGCCAATATGATCACCTGATTTACTTGCTAAATCTACTTTAATTTTATTTGCTTCATCAGCTGCTTCTTTTATTGCTCTATCATAAATGGACTTTTCAACTAACATTCTCGTAGGTGCATCACATGATTGACCTGAATTACTCATAATGTTCCTAATACCGTCTCTTACAGCCTCAGGATAGGAGTCTGCAAAAACTATATTACCTCCTTTACCTCCAAGCTCTAAACAAACTCGCTTTATGGTATCAGCAGCATGTTTACTAATTAATTTACCTGCTCTTGTTGAGCCAGTAAAAGAAATCATATCGATATCAGGATGCTTTGATAAATCTGTTCCAACTCCTATACCATCTCCATTAACTAAATTGAAAACACCAGCTGGAAAACCAGCCTCATGTATCATCTCTGCAAATAACATTCCTGAAAGGGGTGCAATTTCAGACGGTTTTAAAATCATTGTACATCCAGTAGCAAGCGCAGGAATAACTTTTAAAGCAATTTGATTAATAGGCCAATTCCACGGTGTTATTAATCCGCAAACACCTATTGGTTCATACATTATATGATTTATAGAATCTTTACTAAAACCAGGTTCAAAATTAAATTCTTTTAATCTTTTTATAAAATCCTCTATGTGAGATGCACCAGAGGAAGTTTGATTTGCAGAACACCAGTCTTTAGGACAACCTAATTCGGTGGATATAGCATTTGTCATATCATCCCATCTTGAATTATAAATTTCTAATAATTTTTCTAATAATTTTATTCTTTCTTTTTTTGAAACTTCTTTCCAAGTGGCAAAAGCTTTCTTTGCAAATTTTACTGCTAAATCAGTATCAGAAGAGCTTCCAAGAGAAATTATTGCACACACTTCTTCAGTTGAAGGGTTTATAACTTCGTAGTTTTTTGGATTGATGGGAGATACCCATTCACCGTTAATATAAAATTTTTTCTTATCTAACATAAATAATACTAATTAAATTCCTTTATTATTTTCTCTCTGTGTTCATCGAGATCTGGAATATCTCCTCTGGTTTTTTCATCTTTATAAGTTGACATCTTTATTGGATTACCTGCTAGTTTAAAATCACCTATGACTTTATGGTAAGCATTTACAATCATATTTCTAGACTCAACTTGTGGGTTTTCAACTGCTTCTTTAATATTAAATATTGGACCACAAGGAATTTTTTCTTTTTCCATTTCACTAACCCATTCTTTAGTATTCTTTGAGGATAATTTATTTTCAAGTATTACTTTTAATTCATCCATATTTTTTGCTCTAGATGAATTATTAGAAAACTTTGTGTCTTTATTAATTTCTGGCATTTTTAATAAAATACAAAGTTTTTCAAATAATTTATCATTTCCAGCTGCTATAATTATGTAACTATCTTTAGTTTTAAAAGCTTCAAAGGGAGCAATTGATGGATGACGTGATCCCATTGGTTTTGGAATTTCATTTTTTGCAAGATAACGAGCTATTGCATTTTCTAATATAGCAATCTGACAATCTAACATTGAAACATCAATAAACATTCCTTTACCAGTTTTCTGTCTATCGTACAAAGCTGCATTAATTCCGATTGCTGTAAACAAGCCTGCAGTTATATCCCCTATAGAAGTTCCAACCCTAGTTGGTTCAGAATCAGGTTGGCCAGTTACACTCATTAAGCCACCCATACCCTGAACAACCATATCGTAGGCAGGTAGTTCTTTTAATGGACCAGTTTGTCCAAAACCAGAAGCTGATGCATAAATTAATTTTGGATATTTTTTACAAATATCTTTCCAACCATATCCCCACTTCTCAAGGGTCCCAGGTTTAAAATTTTCTACTAATATGTCCGCCTTAGATAAAATTTTATCAAAAATTTTTTTGTCATCAGTATTTTTTAAATTAAGGGCAATACTTTCTTTACCTCTATTTAAAGACATAAAATATGCAGAGTAATCTTTAATAAATGGTCCGAATTTTCTTGAGTCATCACCTATTTCTGGGGCCTCAACTTTTATAACTCTTGCTCCTAAATCAGACAATATCATAGTACAGTAGGGGCCTACTAGTACTCTTGTTAAATCAATAACTAGTAGGTTTTTTAAAGGTCCGTCCATAATATATGCTTTAATAAATTTTTTTGTCGACTTGACTCTTATTAATAAGTTCATTTTAATTGAATTATTAAAAATAACAATA
>MDSV01183212.1_pt1 | contig 23280 bp, 16 predicted proteins | sample 810851 | NCBI WGS metagenome assembly MDSV01 (sample SAMN05326640, study PRJNA326480) | marine metagenome | isolation source: seawater | place: Atlantic Ocean: North East | collected 2012 | reverse complement strand
CTATGTGCTTATTTTTCTGGTTTCTATCTTCTCAATATTCTTTTTTATTACAAATGATTTGAGAAGTTTATTGATTAACGGGGGAGTGAATTCTTCTTCCACTTGGTTGCCATTAATTTTGGTTGCAATCTTTAGGACGCTTTGTGCTGCTCTAGCATTCCATACTCTGGTGTGGTGGATGTTATTAGATAAAGAAGGGGCTTTAATGAATGCTTATTTTCGCAAAGAAAGGGAAGTTTTGCCTGTTCAAATATATCACTTTGAACGTTTTGTGACATTTAGTTCTTGGAATTTGATTATTTTTTGTTTGGCTTTTATCACTTCGGCAACATTAAGTTGGTTTGAATTTTTTGAACTTCAAAAGCCGGAATTATTTCATATAATCTCTTCGATATTGCTTGCAACTTCGTTAGGCATGGCGACCGTCACGGCTACCGTCATAACTTATGTTATCGTTCCAAGAGCCATAAAAAGTGGTTCCGAAATTGATCATTTATTCGAGCCTCATCAAATGGTAATGCATAATTGGGCGGTGATATTATTAATTACAGACATCATATTTACAGTCCCACTTCTATCTTGGAAGTTTGCAATATTTGGACTTGTAATTGGGATTTTGTATGTTATTTTCGCATATATATTTGCATTATGGGGGAAAGGTTATTACGTGTATAGTTTTATTGATCCGAGGATAAAATATGCTCCTTTTATTATGCTAACATTAGCATTAATGATAGGTACATTCTATCTATTTGTATGGGTGGGAGTGAAAATAATAGAGTGGAATAATTTTATTGGTAGCATGATTTTTATTGGTTGGATTTATTCAATTGTATTGTTTAAACCTAAACCTATTGTATTACTTGAATCGGAAATCATTTGATGAAAAATTTCTCTAATAATTTGTGTATTCTTTTTCCATAAGGAGGATAAGCTAATCGAAGTGGATTTATTCTTCCTTTGAATACAACGGGTTTTGCTTGAGAGAATGTTTCAAACCCTTCTTTCCCATGGTATTGCCCCATACCAGATGCCCCTACTCCTCCAAATGGTAAACTTTTAATTGCAAATTGTATCACGGTATCATTGAAAACGATTCCTCCTGAACGTGTCTCTCTAATTATTTTCTTTTTGATTTTTTTATCGTTTCCAAAATAATATAATGCGAGTGGCTTTTCATTTGAATTAATCAATTTGATCGGTTCAGAAATATCTGAATATGGTATCAGAGGCAATAATGGTCCAAATATTTCTGTTTGTGAAAGTTCCATCTCATCATTAGTATTATAAATCAAATGGGGTGAAATTTTTCTAGAACTGTCCCACTCTCCGATTTCTTCGATTCTTGCTCCTTTGTCTTTTGCATCTTTAATTAAATTCATTAATCTGTCATGATGAAATTTATTTATTATGCAAGAATATCCTTCATCATTTTCTCCATGTGGATACATTTTTTCAAATGATTTCCGATATTCCGTTACAAATTCCGGAATTAAATTTTGTGGAATGTAAATATGGTCTGGAGCAATGCATGTTTGGCCTGAATTAATTGACTTCCCAAAACAAATTCTTCTAGCTGCTGAAGATATATTGGCATCGGGGCCAATAATTGTAGGGCTTTTACCGCCTAACTCAAGAGTTACGGGAGTTAAATTATCTGCTGCTGAGGCCATAACTAATTTCCCAGTTTTTGTTGAGCCTGTAAACATTAAATGATCAAAGGGAAGTTTTGAAAATTCAATTCCTACACTTACATCTCCGCAACAAATTGCAACATATTCCTTCTCAAAATATTTAGAAATAAGGCTATGTAATAATGATGAAGTTTTTGGTGAATGCTCTGATGGTTTTATCATAACTCTATTACCTGAAGCCAAGGCATATACTAATGGAGATAGGGTCAAATCTATTGGATAATTCCAAGGAGAAATAATACCAACTACCCCTAAAGGTTGCCAATAAATTTTAGACCTTGCGGGGATATTCAATAACCCAGAACTACGTGACTTAGGTTTCATCCATCTTCTCAAATTACTAAGCACATATTTGATCAAATGTTGTGCTTGCATCAATTCCATCAACAATGTTTCATGTTTACTTCTATGCCCAAAATCTTCACTAATGGCATCAATCCATTCTTGTTTATAATCAGATACTATCTTTAAAACCAATCTTAAATTATGTTTACGTTGCTTTAATGTTGGAAATGACGAATTACAAAAACTATTTTTTTGTAAATCAAGAATATCTTGCATGTTATTCTCCTCCAATTAATTTCTACCTACAAAACCTTCCATTGTTTTATTGACTCCGAGAGTGTCTCCAACCCAATCGAAAAGCCATACAGGTAGCAATCTACAAATGTAACTTGCATAAACAAATTTTGGAATTAATAACCTTCTTCTATTTTTTTCAATAACTTTTATTGTTTTACGAACAACCTTTTCAGGTTTAAGAACTGGAAGTAAAAAGAATCTTTTTTTGACTCCTGAAAACATTCCCGTGCTTGCAACAAATGGACAAATTACCGAAGTTCTGACTTTACTTTTCATCCCTCTTAATTCTGCACGAAGAGCTTCATCAAAACCTACGGCGGCAAATTTAGATGAGCAATAATCTACTAATTTGGATGTCCCTACCAGCCCTGCTGAAGATGCAATTGTGACTACATGTCCTTTATTTTGTTTGATCATTTCTGGTAAAAATGCTTGTACCGTCCAAAAATGTGCTAATGTGTTTATTTCAAAAGTTGATTCTATTTGATCAGGCGTTAAGTCAAGAAATGATTGTCCTGAAACAATTCCTGCATTGTTAACTAAAATATCAACCGGGCCAGTCTCTAATATCTCATTAGCACATTTGTTAATCTCTTCACGATCACGTAAATTACAAATCATTGTAACTACATTATTCCCCTGTGTTTCTATTTCTTTTTTCACGGCATCTAATCCCTCTTTATTAATGTCCCAAAGTATCAATTGTCCACCTTTTTGGGCCATTTGTAATGCCATTAATTTTCCAAAACCACTAGCCGCTCCAGTAATTAAAATTCGGCTACCTGAGATTGTTGTCATGATTATGCCTCTTACATCACTCTTAATTAACTAGAATGGTTTCAAAAAAAAACATGAGTGAGTGTGCTGTCGATAATTGTAATGGCCCAACTCTTCCAAATTCTGAATACTGTTTGATGCATAGAAAATTAAACAAAGAGGTCGTTAATCAAGAAAGAAAATCTAATTCAGAACAACAAACAATCTCTGGAGGGTTTGGCTTAGTAGTTTTATTTTTTATTTTCCTAATTATTTTGGGATGGTTGGGGCGAATTTGGTATTTTCCATACGAGGCTGGGCTATCTGGAGGAGGTGGTCCTGATGGAGAAGGTTGCTTCGGTTTTATGTTTGGCGTAATAATAGTAACATTTGTTTTCTTGCTAAAGGAGATGGATAAAAAAACGAAAGATAATTGAGAATTAGTCTTCATTTGGTAAAGGGCTCTACTGATTTCTCTTCTAATTGTTGGGCCATAATTTTCACATTCTTAGTCATGATTTTTACAAAAACAATATCAACAACCATACTAAAGATTGCAAAACTAATTGTGACTACTATTTTGATTAATTCATCATCACTCATGATTGGTGCGACGAAAATATAAACTATTGGTATTAACACAATCCACCCAAAACCCAAAATAAATGGTAGAATTTTCAAAAAATTTTGTGTGGCAGCAAGACGTTGTTCAGGCGTCATCTCATTTTCATGTTCAGGAGGTGCCTCATTTTCAGCAATGATAATCACCAAGGGAATTTAAGACTCCACCAAATTGCATCGTTAATAATTACTTGAATTGCTAACATGCCTGCTCCAATTACTGCCCAAATTGCTCCATCGAAGCCTGCTTGATATGCACTCCAGGCTAATAGCCCTAACAAAATATTACCAATCGATGCTAAAATTAAAACCCCCACTACAAGATATGGGGTCCAGAAGTAATCGTTTGAAATATGAAAATTTGTTAAATCTAACCACATTGCGGAGGGGATCATCACCAATAAAAATGCAAGTAATAATCTCCCATAGCCTCCACTATTATTTTCTGCCCAAGGCCAATTTAATGTTCCAACTAAAATTGGGTCCCATCGATATAAAAATAACCACCACATAATTAGAAAACCTGTTGCTGCTACAAACATACAAAATACATTTATTGGCATTAAATTTTCAGGAATTCCCCCCCATAATGCCATGGGGTCTTCCATTTTTGAAACACCAAACCAATATGATGCTAAAACAATTGGGCCAAAGATAAATGAGCTTGTTCTAACAATTGATCTCGTAATTTCCATATTAATTACCTTTTTTTACAACCATTGGCCTAATTGCTCCACATTCCGGGCATAATTGTGTATCGTCTGTATACTTATGCCTACATGCTGGACAGGTGTCTGCCAACACTAAATTTTTTGTGACTAATGATTCTTTAACATCTTCTTTGGAGCTTTTCAGTATTAATCTGTCTGAATTTACTTCGTCTACAATCCACCTTCCTGCACCACCCATTTTTAACAAAATATCAGGGGGTAAACTAACCATCCCCATCTCATCAATCAATAATTCTCTAGATTCTGCCAATTCTTCAACTTCAAACCCTTGACCATGTTGGGCAATAAATCTCCCATCACGTAACTCAAGTGCTCTATCACAAAAATCTGCAACCTCACTACTATGTGTGACAATTAAAAAGGATACGTTTTTTTCTTTGTGTAAACTTTTGAATAGTGCTAAAACATCTCTACTTGTGATTGGATCTAAAGATCCTGTGGGTTCATCTGCAAGAATTAATTTGGGTTTTGTAATCAATGCACGAGCAATGGCTACTCTTTGTTGTTCTCCTCCAGAAAGCATTGCTGGTAAGGCTTTCATTCTACTTCCAATTCCTAATTCAATTAACAATTTCTTAGCCTCGCTCTCTGCTACTTTAGAACTAATTCCTTGGTGTCTTAATGGTTGAGCTACATTATCAATTGCAGATAAATGCGGTAATAAATTTCCTTCTTGAAACATAAATGATACTGTTTTTTGTCTTAATTCTACCAATTCTTTTCCAGATAATCTTGTCATATTTTTATCTGCTAAAGATACTGATCCTGCACTTGGTTTCATTAAACCCCCCAGACATTTCAAAAGAGTAGATTTACCGCTTCCCGAGGGTCCCACTACTGCTACTGCTTCTCCTGGAAGAACTTTGAGATGTAAGCCCCTTAATGCAACTACATTACCATCTTCCGATTTAGATTCATATACATGGTATAAACTATCTGCTGACAAAATTGTTTCATAATCAATTACTTCTTCTGACATATTATTCACCCTTTAAAACTGTTGAAAGATCTGATTTCAATGCTTTACGTGTTGTACTTAATAATGCAACAACCACGGCCACAAATACTGTTAATGAAACAATGGCAAGTTCAAACCAAGGCCATACCAAATTTCTATCAATTATTGTTTCACTACCTCCAAAAATTCCGAAAATAAATCCAAATACGGAAAATAGACCATTAAATGATAGTGCTAATGCCATACCTAATAAAATTCCCAAAAACATTGATACCACTACAATAGATAAGATTTCAAATAATACTAATCTGATTATTTGATTAGGGCTTGCTCCAATTGCTTGTAATACTGCTAATTCCTTCTTACGTTGGTTTAGTACTAATGATAAAAATACAAAAGCAGATGCCACAGCAGCAATACTCGCAACAACAAATTGTAAACTAAGTAACCCTTGAGTACCAAAAATTAATCCTCCTGATCTTTCTACTTCTCCATGTTTAGATGACCAATCCATCGCACTTGATATTCTAGAATCTGCATCTAAACTTGCTCTAAATGCTTCTAATTCATCTCCTTGAATCGCATCAATCTTAATTATCCAAGTATTTGCAGAAAAGTTGTTTACTGTATCATCTCCTACTAATGCCCTCCAAGATGTTTCTCCGATTACTAATGTATCAGACATTGTTGTCGTAGGAATTCCAGGAATGAATTCGTGAACTCCGATATATCGTAAAGATTGGTTATATTCTATGGTCTGGACTTCGAAACTAAAACCTCCATCTGTAAAAATTAATTCGGAGAATGAAGGGGGTAAATTCTCTATGGAGGGTTCTATCATGAACTCGTCGCATGAACTTGTGTTGGTAATTGCTCCGTTCGGACAAGTTGCATTAGTTAAATCTGAAAATGATAAGTTGAATAAACCAAAACTTCCTTCTAGATTTGCATTTGTAAAATCTGAATTTAAAATAAAATTTGGAACAAAAGTATTGAAAATAATTGCATTAGATAGATTTGAATTCTTAAAATTGACATTATCTAAATTTGTGTCGCCAAATAATGAATTTGTTAATGTTGAATTTGATAGATTTGCTCCACTTAAATTAGTACCTGAAAAATCTACCCCGCTCAAATCTCTATTACTTAAATCTGCATTTTGTAAATTTAAATTGGATAAGTCAACTTCCATAGATTCTCTGTAAGATTCTAATAAAAATTGTAGTTGTTCAAATCCAAACTCTGGTATTATCTCGTTTTCTATTTCTTCATCCGTTCCTGAAAAATCAAGGTCTATATCTGTCCACGTAAAGGTTAAATTTTCTGATCTTGAATCATCGAGTGACAATAATTCATCCCCTCTATCATCGCCGCCTTTCCTTCCAGACCCCCAGATATCTAATACGTAAGCAGCAGATTCTCCAGCAGAGAAAGTTAATCCCTCATATGATTCCAAAGCCGTATCAATATTTTCTCCAGGAAGGGATTGTTCTGTCCAATCAAGAACATCACTAGTTCCGTTGAGAAGTACCCATGTTTGGAAGGAATCTCCATCCTCTGTCTCTAAAGCTATGGACGTTATCGTAGTTGCACTAATCAATAATTCTTCACCGTATACCTCATTGAGTATATTTTGAACTTCTGTAAAATTAGATGGTTGTTCCGTGGTAATTTGTAAATCCGAACCCACTGTTGCAGATGCTGTATATTCATCCACTAACGTGCCCGTGTATCCTTGAACCGCTGCTAAAGTTACAATTGATAATGTAAGTAACATAATAACTGACAATCTATTAATTGATTCTGTTGATCCTGAACCTTTTAATCCTCTTTTAACATCTTTTAATAATGGTGTTTTTCCTAAAAATAATTGCATGATTCTTGGCCCCTTTGCGCCAATTCTACCTAACAGTAATGCTCCACCAATCCATAATAAAAATGGCCCGAATAATCCGAGTAAGCCTTCAATAAACCAGTTGGAATTTAATCCGTCTTCAGAGCCATTCATCTCCAACCATGTATCTGTTGCGGCTATTGCTCCAATAATAAACATCAACCAATGTAACCATCTTTTTGGTTTACTTACTTCTCTAACTTTTTTTACCCCTTCTTCAATTTCTAATTCAATAAATTCCTTAGAACGACTGCGGCCGAAAAGTAAAGCTAAACCAAGTGTTGCTGCTGCAGTAACTATTGTTGAACCTAAGCCTAAAACGGGATTAACCTCAACATTCTCTAAACTCTCGAAAGCCATAAATCCTACACTAGAAAGCACCAAAGGAACTACTGCAATCGCTAAAACATATCCTGCAACCCATGCAAAAGTAGACATTACAGCTAATTCTAATAATACCATTCCTTGCAATCCTTTTGATGTTGCTCCAATAACTCTATGAATTGCTATTTCTCTACGCCTTTGTTCTAATGATAATACCAAACCATAAATTAAAACAGACAGTGATAATAGTACAATTGGAATCATAATAATATAATCAAAAGCCTGAACTAATCCAAGAAAGATTTCTAAAAAAGTAATTGTTCCTCCAATAATATCAAAATAAAACAGTTCTATATTTTCTGAAGTGTAATTTTGGCTTTCTATTTGCATACCCAAATCTTCAACCCATTCTGATGCTGCATCTGTAGAAGAAGTTGGAAGAAGTGCCCTATCTATTGTTACCCCTAAATACATATGATCGTTATCAATTAGTATTTCTCGGTCAAGCTCATCTAAAGCAGTCCAGGTTGTAAAAATAGGATTAGGGGCGAGTGTTGGATTTCCAAATGACCATGGTTCATAAATTCCCATAATTGTTAAATTTGTTAAAGTCATATTCATTCTACAATATGCATATCCATTATCTCCAGAATCGATCGTTCCTTCACACTCCCAATCACTTTGAAGGGCGCCTCCAGCTTTTTTATCTATGACATATGCAAATGTTACTGAATCCAATTGATCTCCAACTTTTGCTTGTGCTTCAGAGGCTATGTTTGAAGGCAAAAAGACTCCGCTCTTGTTTTCAACTTCATCTGCTGTTGACCAATTCCCCAATCCAAAAATAATTTGCTCTCCTAAACGATCTGCAAGTTCCCCATCGAAAGCTTCGGGGCCAAGTAGTCTAATTCCTCTCATTGAGGAAATCGGGGGGCCTGCATTTTGCAATTCTGGATAATCAAATGATACGTTATCCCATAAGTCATTCGTTGATGAAGATATTGAGCGCATTTCTAATGGCTGAGCGACTACAAAATCCTCATTAAAAAATCCACCTCCATGTATTCCTTGCCTCCCTAAAATCACGGTACAATCCGTAATTTCAACATTTAATGTTAGTTCATCACAAGTTTCCATCAAAGTTGTAGTATTATTTGTCCACCCATCCGATTCATAAGTGGGTGCTTTTTTAAATTCGATTTTTGCATCAAATGGTTCTGTTTCTAAAGATTCTGCAAGGAATAATTGTGAAAGGCCCACCCCATATGCCAATACAGTTGTAATCACTAAACTGGCTAAAAATACTCCTGCAATTACTGCTAAGCCTCGTTCTCTACCTCTCCAAGCACCCAACGTAGCAATTCTAAAATTACTTGGTAAATCCCTAATCTTCCGCTTCATTCTTCCAAGGAATTTTTCATCGGTCATTCTTCTTCACCTTCCTCGACTCCCCAAGCACTTCGAATATCGGATGTTGCTGTCTTGCCTTCTTTCAACAATAGCATTCTGTCTGCCTTACTAGCTAATTCTGGATCATGTGTAACCATTAAGATTGAAATTGGATTTTCTCCCGTATGGCAAAGGTCTTTGAAAATTTGCAATACATCTTTACCAGTAGAAATATCAAGATTTCCTGTAGGTTCATCTGCTAAAAGTAATGGTCTTTCACCAGCAATTGCTCTAGCAATTGCAACTCTTTGTTGTTGCCCACCAGATAATTGTTCAGGAAGATGAGTCATCCTGTCTCCAAGTCCTACTCTAACTAGTGCTTTTTTGGCCATTTCTTCGGCTTTAGAGGTTGGCATCCCTGAAATTTCAAGTGCCATGGCAACGTTATCTAAAGCACTTAAATGCTCCAATAAATGAAAATTCTGAAAAATCCATCCTACTTTATGTCTACGTACATCTACAACAGAAGATGGGCCTTTAAGTCCATAGTTTCTTTCTTCTAACTTAATATTCCCTTTTTCTGCCGCAAGCAAACCTCCAATGATATTCAATAATGTTGATTTTCCACAACCAGAAGGTCCCATTAATGCAACTAACTCTCCTTGTTTAATTTCAAGGTCTATTCCTTTTAGAACTTCAAGGCGGTTTGAGCCTGAGCCAAAGCCCCTATGTAAGTCACGAATCTCCAGCATATTTGAACCCTAGAACGGTTATCTTTTAATCCCTTTTAACTCTTGAATATAAAAGAGCACAGGCTGGGATTTGAACCCAGGTAAGAGGATTTGCAATCCCCGACGTAACCGCTCCGACACCCGTGCTTCAACTTACTCCGGATTGCTCATAATATTTCAATTCGTTCACAATTAGATAATCAGCACCTTGAAGGGCTTAATTCGCACACCACTTATTCAAGGAGAGAAGGTATGCCGTCTTTTAACAAAAATATTGATTCTGTTGGTGTTGGTTTTGCCTCCTTTTTTACAGCTCCTCCTGAAGATGTGATACGATTTACAGTGGGGCAACCAGATTTTTCAACTCCCGCACTTATTCGAAATGCTGCTATTAAATCACTTGAGAATGGTGAAACATTCTATACGCGACAACCTGGTTCTGAAAGTCTTTGTAGCGCTGTTGCTAAATATCTAAATGAAGAATTCAATATTAATGCTGAAATGGAACGTATATTAATTGCTCCAGGATGTAAACAAACCATATTGTATGCTTTGATGGGGTTAGGGAATCCTGGTGATGAAGTTATGTTATTATCTCCTTCTTGGGCAACTTACGATGCCCAAATTAAATTACTTGGGATGAATCCTGTTCATGTTCCAGTAAAAAGAGAAAATTATCATCCTGATTTTGATAAGATGGAAGAAGCAATATCAGAAAAAACATCAATGATCTTGATTAATTCACCAAATAATCCAACTGGTGCTGTTTATACTCCTGAAGAAATTAAAAAAATAATTGATTTTGCAGAGCGTAATGATTTATGGATCTTGTCTGATGAAATCTATGCTACTATGACTTGGGTTGATTGGCCTCATGTTTCTCCCGCATCGTTACCTGGAGGATTTGAAAGGACAATTGTAATTGGAGGTTGGTCAAAATCATGGGCAATGACTGGGTGGAGATTAGGGTTTTTAACGGGACCAGAAAATGCAATGAAGGCTTTATTCAAATGTCATGCCAATGCTGCTACTCACGTCCCTACATTTCTAATGCCTGCTGCCGAAGTAGCTCTTTCTTGTAAGAAGGAAGTTGCTGAAATGACTGATGCTTTTAGAGAAAGAAGACAGAGAATAATTGAAAATTTAAAAGGAATTAAGGGATTAAGGGTACCTAACCCCGAAGGTGCTTTTTATGTTCTAATGGATATAACAGGAACTGGGATGGATGACATGACTTTTGCAAAAAGGGCATTAGATGAGGCTCGTGTTCATCTAATTCCTGGTTCATTAATGGAAAAGGGTGACGGTTTAGTGAGAATTTCTTATGCCACAAGTATTGAAAATATTGATGAGGGATGTTCTAGACTTAAAAAATGGTTAAATGAGTTATGATTGTATTATTTTACAATTTTATGACCCAATATTAATTATAATAAAGACTTGTTGCGATTTGTTATTAGCATGAGAAGATCTGGGACTTTGTTTGTTTTATTAATGGTCATATTTAGTGTTTTTAATTTAGTAAATATTGATACAGAGGAACTAAAAAATAATCCTATTTTTTTCTCGACAAATTCTGATTGTTTGGAAGTAAGTACAAGTAATACGTTATTTAAAGAGATCGGGAATGCCGACATGGATGGGTTTTGGGAACCTGGTGAAAATGCTACAATAGAATTAAATTTGGCTAATTTTTGTGAAGATGAAATCGAAAATCCAGGAGTGGATCTTAATTGGGATGAAGATATTTTAATGTGTGGAGAAAATACTTGCCATCCTCCAACTTCAACTGGAGGTGATTCTAATAATGGTGATTCCACTGGAGGAGGATCTGGTAATGGAGGGGGGTCTGGAGGAACTTATGGAAGTAGTGAAACTGGGGCAAGAAGTTCAGAAAATCAATTTAATGATTCTGCAGAATTCGAAAAAATCCAACCAAATAGAATGTTACGGGTTCATTGGGATATGCATATAGATGAGGATGCTGAAATTGATGTTTTCATCACTCTTAATGCAAAGGTAACAATCAAAAATTGTGAAAATAATGAAGATGTGGAATGCCCTACTTCTGAAATTACCTTCGATGTATTTATTGGGGTTCCTGATACTGATAATGATGGAGTAAAAGATGATCAGGATTTATGTTTAAACACACTAAATGGGGAATTTGTGAACTTGCAAGGTTGTCCAGATTCTGATAATGATGGGGTTTTTGATAATTTAGATATTTGTCCAAATGGAAATGATTTGATTGATAATGATAATGATAATGTTCCTGATGATTGTGATGATTTTATTGATGTTGATGAAGATGGCATAGTTGATTCAGAAGATTTATGTTTATTAGGTCCAGACTGGATTGATGAGGATAAAGATGGTATTGTAGATGCTTGTGATTCATTAATTGATTCGGATAATGACGGGGTTGCAGATGTTGAAGATATATGTGAAGGGCATGACGACAATTTAGATTTAGATTTAGATTCTAAACCTGATGGATGTGATTTGTTTATAGATAGTGATTTTGATAGTGTTCGGGATTCAGAGGATATATGCCCAAATGGAAATGACCTTATCGATTTTGACTTAGATAAAATACCAGACGATTGTGATGATTTGGTTGATTTTGATAATGATGGAGTTGCCGATAGCGAAGATAATTGTAAAGGTTATGATGATAATATAGATCTTGATAATGACGGTATTGCTGATGGATGTGATTTAAATATTGATTTTGATAATGATGGTATCCCTGATTCTCTCGATGTTTGCCCTAATGATTTTTCTACAATTGATTTGAATAGAGATGGTTGTCAAGATTTCGATTTATGTCTTGAAATTACGTGCGATAATTCCCTAAAAAGTGTTGATTTAGAAGCTAAAGATGAGTGGGCTGCCTCATTAACAATTAAAATTGCAACGATTAGTATCACGACCCCTACCATAATTATGGTCGGATATGTATGTAGTTCTGAAACTATAAGGTTCCCACTTAACAAACGCTGGTGGGCATTTGCGGCATTATTTCTTGGAATCAAAAGAGAAAGTGGGGAGTTTCAAAGAGGGCGGATCCTAGGGTTCTTAATTGGAAATCAAGGAGCGCATGTCGCATTAATCAAAAAAATCTTAAGTTTGAGCAATGGTCAAATGTCTCATCATTTAACTGTATTAGAAAAAGAGGGTCTTATTTGGTCTGTAAGTGATGGAAGGAAATTGAGATTTTATACACATCATATTGAAATCGATGAGTTGAAGTCATTACCAAAACCACCATTAGAAGTTATTTACGGAAGTACGCAATACTCTATTTTAAAGAAAATTGAAGAGTTCAAAGGAATGAATTCAACTCTCTCTGAATTGTCTACAAACTTAAAAAGGACTCCTTCTTTAGTAAATTATCATCTTTCGAATTTATATCTGAATAATTTCATAATTTACAAATATAAAAAATTTACAAAAATATGGGTGATTACACAAGAAGGTGAAACCGCATTAATCAATTCAGATTTAAATAAAAAATCTGATGAGGATTTAAGTTAGTTTATACAGTGTCCCGTGAGCATATTCTGCAAAATATAAATCACCATTAGGATGGAATTTCAAAGGCAAGGGGGTTGCAAGATTTTCAATCACTACTGTGATTTCCACCCCCCACCCTTGTGGATGAAAAGGATCTTCAATCAAATCGATCCTAATTATTTCTTTACCAACTGGAATTACAGTATTCCAAGAGCCGAAAACGGTAGCATACAATGTAATATTTCCACCAGGTAATGTTGAGGTTGATGGTCTTAAATCTATTCCGTTAACTGATGAATGTGGGGTATAATTCCCAATAGGGGGTATGCTTCCTAGAGGTATTGGGTTTTCTTCACTGACATTTGGCCAACCATAAAATCCTCCAATTTCCAATAAATTTATTTCTTCTGGGGGATAAGATTCTCCACTCCAATCGTGTCCATTATCTGTAAAAATATAACCAACCTCTGGAACCCAAACGCCATCAAATGAATTTCTAACTCCTGTTGCCATAATGCTGTAATTGCCAGTTTCAGGGTTTACCTCGATTAAAGTAGCACTTCTTTCATCATTTTCTTCGCAGACATTACATGTTGAGCCTGAATGCCAAAACAGAGTATTATTTGGGCCTTCAATTATTGCGTTTTGTTGGTGATTCCCTGTTGCTACTCCTTCAATAATAGATTCTAAATCTCCTAAGTTCCAATCTGCTGGAGAGTCTCCACTAATTATCTGCCAAGAAATTAATTCTCCTGCTTGACTAACAAATATTTTTTGGATTTTTGTTGCTGGGTCTTCCCATAATAAAACTCCATGGGGGTTGTTTAAATTAGAAATAAGGGGAATTGGGTTTGAAAATACATCTTCAGATAATTCCAATGCCAGAATTGATTGGGTATGTGTGTCACAAACCAATAGCCATTCACTAGAAATCCAAGTTAAACAGGTGGGGTTGCCTAATCCACTAGCGACCTCTACAATTTCTATTTCTTCATCAATACTTGAGGGGTTTGGTTTGAATAAATAGGGGGATGCTTCGCGGATTATGCCAAAAAATAAAATTAAAATTATAATTAATGCACAAATTTTCATTATTTTTTTGGTTTGGATATTATCACCTCTTAAAGGGTGTAGAATAATGCGTTATTTGTTCTGAAATCCTTAGGAGTTGATTGTATTTAGAAGTCCTATCACTTCTTGCTGGGGCTCCTGTTTTAATTTGTCCTGCATTACTTCCGACTGCTAAATCCGCAATAATTGAGTCTGATGTTTCCCCAGAACGGTGAGAAATTATTGTCTTAAATTTCGAGCCCCGTGCTAATTTTAAAGTTTCAAATGTTTCACTTACTGTTCCTACTTGGTTTAATTTTACCAATATTGAATTCGAAGACAACGAATCTATTCCTTTTTGTAACCTTTTAACTTGTGTAACATACAAATCATCTCCAACAATTTGGCAATTCTTTCCAATGTTTTTTGTTAATAAATTCCAAGATGCCCAATCATCTTCATCAAATGGATCCTCGATGCTCAGCAAAGGGTATTCATCGGCCCATCCACTATAAATTTCGGTCAATTCTTCTCCATGTATTTTGTTTTGATCAAAATCATATTTACCATCCGTATAAAATTCCGTAGCAGCAACATCTAATGCAATCCCTATTTCTTCGGTACTATATCCTGCACCCTCTATAGCACGTACCATATATTGTAATCCATGTTCATTTGTAGGCAAATTAGGAGCAAATCCTCCCTCGTCTCCTATTCCCGAAAGAAGCCCATCTTTCTTTAATTCTGATTTTAAGGAATGGTAACATTCTGTTCCTGCCCTAAGTGCTGATGCGTAATTGTCAAAACCATGTGGAATAACCATAAATTCCTGAATGTCAACATCGCTCGATGCATGAGCTCCGCCATTCAAAATATTCATCATTGGCACGGGTATACTTGGTTTTGTGTTCATTAGATGGCTTATATATTCCCAACAATCAATATTTTTTAATTCGGCGGATGCTTTCAAACAAGACATGCTTACTCCCAGCATAGCATTTGCGCCTAATTTTGATTTGTTATCTGTACCATCTAATTCTAACAATATATCATCTATTTCCTTTTGTGAATCTGAAGTTGATAAGTCTAAACCAATTAATGCAGCACGAATTGTTTGGTTTACATTTTCTACGGCTTTCTTTACTCCTTTACCGTTCCATTTCTTACCCCCATCTCGTAACTCTATTGCCTCATATGCTCCTGTCGATGCCCCACTAGGCACTGCAGCCCTAGATAGCATAATTCCTTCCACAAAACATTCTACTTCTAGAGTAGGGTTTCCTCTACTATCAAGTATTGTTCTGGCATATAAATCGGTTAATTCCACAATTCTCGCCCCTTTCTTATGCCATGCCGCCTATAGTTTATTCACTGGTGTCCTCAATTAATGAATTGCTTTTTTCTGTTGTAAAATAATTATAAAAGAATAATATTGAAAATGCTGTGGAAATATGCCAAAGTGCATGATATTGAAATAGTGATGAAGCATTACAGTATTCTACAGTCTTATCCATTCTCCAAACAATGTTTCCTAAAATATAAGTTAGAATTCCCCCCCATAAATAAGGAGAAGGTTTTCTAATTATCTCTCTACCAGGATAATGATTTAGTGCATATGCAATTCCTAAAAATAAGATTGTTAGTATTGTTAATAAAACCCATGGAGCATTGACTGTTAATGTAAATAATGCAATTAACGGCAAAGGCGCCATAATAATTAATTTGTTTTTGGAAATATTTTTCGCCTCTAAAATTATCCATGTTCCAATATATAATGACCAGAAATAATCTCTAGTGATATGTTTTAATTTGAGATCTTTTGATCCTGTAAAACTATCTTTTCCTGAATAGTCTTCAATAATTACGAAATCTGTAATGGTCCCTATTGAATCGATAAATGCTGTGAAAATAAATATAGATGAATATAATAGAAGCAATCTACCTTCTATCCAAGAATAGCTTCTTGAAAGATTATAAAACACTGGAAATGAAATGAAAAATAACATACCTGACCAATCTAATATTCCTCCAATTGTAGTGTTTGAACCATGCATAGCAAAACTTCCAAGCCCCAAATAAATAGATCCCGTAGCATATATTATTGGCGCTATATCTTTACTTAACATCGGATTGGTGCCTTTGATTGGGAAATTATCATAATTATACAAAATATACAAACCTACTAAAACATATGCTAAACTAGATAATGAATTCATTGGCTCTTTCAAAAAACCTTCATATTTTTTCTCGCAAAATCCATCTAGCTCTTCAAAAATAATGCCGTTCCAAAAGAAGATTCCCAATATAAAATAGGTAGATAAAAAAATTGTAGTGCATATCAAGGCAATTTTAAACTCCTTTTTAGTACTAAAATTCAACATCTCTCCTTCCCCCAAAATTATTCTGATTTCTGTAGTATACAATGATAATATCCTAATGAACCGTTTTGAAATGATTCATAGACAGGGGTGCCTTTAACTCCAGCAAATGTTTCAAAACTTCTACGAATAATTCGACCAGTTCCCTTGCCTATCATCTCTTTTTTTTCTTCACTTATTTTATCAAGTGCTGCAATAACTTCTTTAGTTATTTCAGATTGTTTAATTGTTTTAAATCCCGCAGCAGAAAATACCTCCTGGGCAGTTTTCAAGCCTTTTTTGTCTCGAAAGTCTGTCCAAGCAAAATATCCTCTTGGTTTTAGTACTCGAAAAACCTCTCTACTAAATGCAGCCATATCACTATAACAATGACTTGATTCAACATTATATACTACATCGAATAAATTATCATCAAAATTCATTTTCATTGCATTCCCCTCAAAATACCTAAGATTTTCAATATGCGAAAATTTCCTACTGCACATTTTTGCTGCTTCTGGAGAATAATCTATTGCTGTTACCATTTCTGGAGAATATGTACGGGCTATCCAACTTGCTCCCCCCCCTCTACCAGATCCCACTTCCAATATTTGTTTACCTTCAATCTCTAAATCTCGTATATTCATATTATATAATTGAATAAACAATCTAGACTTCTCATCTTTTTCAATTAATTCAAGAGGTGTGCCATCAACAAACCCATAATTCATAAAATTCAGTGTTCCCCAAGCATCTCTTTTTGCTAATCTTTGATACCACCATCGCCACATCCTATCTCCTACTTTACCGGGAAATAGCTTTAGCATAATTGCAAAAATACGTGCTGGGATTCCAAGTCGCAAAATCACACCTTCCACTTAACTGAACACCCGATACTTTCTGTACGACTTATACTTGACTTTTCTCCGGAAATTAATGCATTAATTGCATCTAAAAGTTCAGAAGTTGTTGCATTCATTGGATTTTTTGGAGAGTCGTCCATTCTTCCCCGATATACTACTATTTTATTCGAATTAATTAAATAAAATTCGGGTGTTCTTTCGGCACCCCATTCTTTTGCTACTTCTTGATCTTCGTCATGAAGGTAAGGGTAAGGCATCCCTCTACTTGCTCTTTTTTGCATTGCTTCGAAAGAGTCGTCTGGATAATTTATTGCGTCATTAGAATTTATTCCTACAAATCCAAGTTTCTTTTCTGAAGCAACCTTTGCAATGTTATTTATTCTCTCTATTGAACCTACAACATAAGGGCAGTGATTGCATTCAAATAATACAATAGCACCATTTTCATCCATAATTTCATCGAGAGAAATTATAAGATTATTATTAGTAATATTTGCATTTTTTAATTCGAAATTAAATGATTTGTCCCCTGGTTCAAGTCCACCCATGCCCTTCCGAAAAATCACTTACGGATATTAATTGCGTTCTCAAGATTATTTTGTAGTTGCTGTAATTTGCATTTCACAATGACTTAATCTTTGTCTTGCCACATCATGATTTGAGTCTATGTCTAGTACATCCCTCCACAAGGGTGCTGCCATCTTCCATCTTCCTGCAGAGTGGTGTATTGATGCCAAATGTAATCGAGCATCTATGTGCTTTGGATCAACTTTTATTGTGGTTTCAAAGTCTTGAATCGCTGCATCTTCTTCGGTCCATTCAAGATATAATAGCCCTCTATTATGCCACGCAGGCGCAAATTCAGGGTCCAATCTTATTGCCTTGTTGAGTGGTGCTTCTGCCTGTTCTGGATTTCCTAATGAAATATTGCAAGATGCCAATTGGGTTAATGCGTGAGGATGGTTTCCATTAACCTCTAAAATTCCAGTCCATAATTCCTTTGCTGATGCCCAGTCTGCAATTAACATCTTTACATCTGCCATTCTACATTTTGCTAATGTTAAATCTGGAGCTTGTTCTAATAAAATACTACAATCATCCATTGCACTATCATGTAATCCCAATGCTAAACTTGTAGCAATTCGGTTTAGTCTTGCTCTAACATGTAAGGGATCATGCCTTTCTAAAACATCATCAAAATGGTTTCTTGCTGCAATAAAGTTGCCATTCATACAAGCCAAATTACCTTTTAAATATGCAATTAATGGACTATCCTCTAATCCAATTGCTGCGGCTTCTATCAATCTATTTGCTTCTACTAAATCCCCTACATCCAATGCCAATAATGCAGATTCTGCATCTACTATCGATTCACCATCAAGTAGTCTCGATGCTCTATCAAGTGCTTCTCCCGCAATTTCAAAATTCTTCAACAATCTTTCACAACGAGCTATGCCTAACCAAGCAATTCCTGATTCTCGGTTCAGGTCTATTGCCATTTCAAACGAATTCTTAGCTATCGTAATATGAAGTTCGTCTGTTTCTCCAGTTCCATCTCTTTTCATGTCCGCGTATAATAATTGTATTCTTGCCCTCGCAAGATGTGTTTCGGATGTTTGAATTGGAGCCATATTTAGTAATTTTTCAGCATTGAATAAATCTCCGCTTTGACGAAGTAAATCTGCAATGTGTGCTCTTAATTCATCGTTGTTTGGATCTGTATCAAGTGCTTCTTGTAATGTCTCACTAGCACTTATTTCTCCTTCTTCAAGTGCGACTAAGTTTGCTTTGAGTAGTATCAGTTCAGTTCCTCCTGCATTAAGGGCAACTGCGTGCCTAGCCGCCCTAAGTGCATCTTCCTGTTGTAATGGATGTTCTGCCAGCAATTTTGCTTTAAGTGCCCAAGCATTACCATATTGCCTATTAGAATTAATAGCTTCTTCAACAGAAATTAATGCATCGTCAAATTCTGAGAGTTGGACATGCATTTCTGCTTTTAGTAACCAATCTTCAGACCTATGTGGTTCTGCTTCGAGTGCTTTTTCTAATCTTTCAATTGCATCTTGTGGTGAACCTGAACGACTTCTTAGCCCCGAAAGTAAACTTTGATCTGCAGGGGTGTCTTCTCCCATTGCCTCTAAACGAAGTACATCTCTTTCTGCTCTTTCTTCATCGACTCCGCTTTGAACTACAAGTGATGCATGTGATCTCAACAAATTAGAATTATCGGGATCGTGTTCAATCATTTTTTCAATCCAATCTAATTGTAATTCGATATTGCCATCTTGTTTTGCTAAATGTGTTAAAGAGCTTAAACTCGCTGTGTGCCCAGGACTTTTTTCTATTGCGGCCTGAAAACTCGAACTCGCCCAATCTAAATGGCCACATCGATAAAGTAATTCTCCAAACTTTGCATATTCAATTGTGTTAAATCCCAATGACTTTGCATCAATATTCATTTTATTTAATAATGAAAATAATCTATCTGTTAAATTAAGTGTGCCTGGGGGTATCTTTTGGGGTTCTTTGCATAAATCTCCTTCCAATTCCACACTTTTTAGTAGCATTCTAATTCCAGAATGTAATTCTTTTGCTGTTACTGCAGCTGTATCTGAATCACTTAAACCTGCATTAATTTGTGATTCTATTTTCTTTAAAACAGTGTGAATTGCGATAGTTCCTTGGTTTTCAGGATTACTTTGTAATAATGCTTCAGAAGATAGGTTCATCAATCCTATGGAAGTTTCCATTCTTGAAAGACCTGAACGCATTTCTGCCCTGTCCGCTGCAAGGTCTATTTGCAACAACCGAATTCGTGTTTCATTACGCAACATCCACCAAATTACTGTACCAGATAATGTGCTCAATAACAAAATTAAAGTCAATAAGAGATAATCCATCAGGACCTAGCGGCATTATTGGGGTTTTATGGTCTGCGGCTCAAAAGCATGTTTTGGTGCCTATTTTGGTACCAAATTAAAAAATGCGGTTAAGATTATTTAATTTTGATTTTTTTATTAACTATAAGAGAATAGAATTAAACAAATTAATCTGTCAGAAAAAATTATGCAATTCTAAAATAATCAATTAAATGATGCTGTATTATAAAATTTAACCGTGAATTCTAATTAGTGTCTGGTATTGACATATGACGTCAGTTAAGAGGAGCATTGTTTCAATGGATGAAATTATTAATTCGGAACCATGGTGGCAAAGTCGCATAAATGAAATAAAATCCGATGGTTTTGAAACTGATAGTCTAATAAATAAATTAAATCAAAATTCAAGTCAGGCTAGTGTAATTTTAGAACAATATGAAAAGAAATTAATTCTTGTGAAAAGTTTGAAAAATGATATTTCTGAATTGCCTAACCTCCTTGAAATTGAAAGAGGGCAATTGTTGAAAAGGTTGAAGAATTTAGATGAGATATTTTTAATTCAGGAGGATTTAAATTCGTTACTTTCTACTTTTTTCCCGTGGAGGAATAGTGCAAAAAGAAATAAAATATTATGGGATTCTGCTGGAAGGGGGGCCACTTTAGAAAAAATTGTTAGGAGATTGGATAATCTCGATGCAAGTATGAATTCTCAAATTTTAAATCTCATACCTCTTTTTGAAACCCCTGAGAATTATAATGAATTTCTAAAGAAAATAAATAACCTCGAAGTACGACAAAGTGAAAGGGTTGCCACGCTTGATAGTATGGCATTATTGTTGTCTCAAAAAGGGTTTGGCATTAAAGGATTTAACGAGATGAGTTTAGAAGAAAGGTTTGATTCCATTGAAGAATTACAGACTTTGGATGAAAAACATATGAAACTTGAAAGAAGGATTAATCGCACTATTGGGCGGTTTGATTCTGAAGCTGCAACAAATTTCAATCAACAAAGGTTATTGCTTACAAAAACAAGATCTACGGATGAATTTGAAAGTTTGGTCGAAAGAGTGAAAAATAGTGAAAATAATTATTTGACACGCTTAGAAAATATAAATAATCAATTTTCATTATGGATAAAGGACGGGTTTGAATTGAATGTTCATGTACCTATTTTAGCAGATGAATTGCTAGATAAAGAGGAGAAAGTAACTAATATTTCTCAAAATATAAAAGAATATAAACAAATTTGGGAACGCTTGATATTTCAATATAATATCTGGCCTGAAGAAGAGGCGGTTACCCATATTGAATATGGTATTATTTCAGAAAAAAATGATATTGAAGTTATCGTTATTGAATTAGAAAGAAGAAGTGACTTGATTGCTGAAGAAGTTCGAGTTATGATTACAAAATGGAAAAATAAAGATTTTGAACTAAAAGAAATTGAGGATTTAAATTTGATTAACCCAAGATTAGCAAAAAATAAAATTGAAGAGAGTGCTTTAATTTTCGAGGAATTAATTGAGGCGAAGTTTCGTTTAAATTCGCTTGATTTAAGTTTTATTGGGGAAAAGAAAAGGGAAGAATGGAATAAAAAATTAATAAATTTAATTCCAAGTCCTTCTCTATTAAACAACTTATTAGAATGGGTGTCTATTATCGAAAAGCGTAATCAAAGGCACCGGAAAATGCTAGAGAGTGAATGGATGAAAAATGAAAATAATTCTGATATCGAAACTTCTACATTAACATTGATTGAATTTGAAAACCTGATTCGGAAAATTGATTCTGATGAAACTATTAAATTAAGTAAATTTAATTCGAAAAATAGTCTTAAGGACCGTTTATTGATTGAAATAGAATTGTGGATTGAAAACTTAAAAAGTGTGGGTTGGAATGTTGAATCTTTAGAAATAATGATTGTGCAACACCCCAATAAAATTTTAGAAGCAAAGCATGAAATTACAACACAAATAAAAAATTACGATGGACTGATTAGAAGATTAGAGCATCTCCCGTGGGGAAGGAACGTAAGTCTTGCAAAAAAAATAATAGAGGATTTGAAGAAGCCTGAATTATTAAAAACAATCCATGACTTAATTCCCCAATATATGCAAAATTTAGCAACGTCACCCTCCCAAAATGAAATGAAGGGTTTTGACTTTGCTCCTTGGCATCCCAACAATAATATTACTTCTACAATTAAGCCAAAAGAAATTCCAGATGCTGAAGTAATAATTAGTGATCCTATTTCTTCTATTGACGGCGGAAGAATTGATACTTTAGAAAAAATTTTCATAGAGGAGGGGGAGAAGCCCCAAGATTACTCCAATATTCCGAGTTATAATTTAGAAACTCCACATAACCAATCAAACTTAGAACATTATAAAGAAAAGAAATTAGAACCAGAATTAAAAGAAATTAAAACTATTGAATATCAACCTGACGTTAAAGAATGGGAAAAATATACTAATTCTCTAATTAATATTCTTTCTAAATTAGGAATTATAGTAAATTATGAATTGATATCAATGGATTTAAAATCTTTATCAACTATACGAAAAGATTTGGCAAAACATGTAGGAATTACTCCTCGTGATTCTCGTGTCGATCGTTTATTACGTATTCTTTTACGGGTAATTCCTATTAATTTGCCTGATGGGTTGTCTCTTTTGTCTTTATCGGAAACTGTTGAAAAATTATCTTTTTGTGCTAATAAATTAAATGATTGGACAGGAAAAAGACTAGAAAGAAGAAATAATACTTCTTCAGGTAAGTTACTCACAGATTCTAAAATATTAGGGCTTGAATTATTAAAAATACCTAGCCCTGGATTTGCTATACCACTAACTAGTGATGATTATGACTTGCCTTCGATAAATGAGTTTAATGAATTGAAAAAAGCAGTAAATAAGCTTGAAAAAAGTGTTTT
>MDSV01050456.1_pt1 | contig 23283 bp, 24 predicted proteins | sample 810851 | NCBI WGS metagenome assembly MDSV01 (sample SAMN05326640, study PRJNA326480) | marine metagenome | isolation source: seawater | place: Atlantic Ocean: North East | collected 2012 | reverse complement strand
TAACAACAAAATTTGGTAAAGTTGAAAGGTAAGTAATATCGAAAGAACCAGCATGTGTTGGTCCATCTGCGCCAACTAGTCCCGCGCGGTCAATAGCAAATCTTACTGGCAATGATTGTAAAGCAACATCATGAACTACTTGATCATAAGCCCTTTGCAAAAAAGTAGAATAAATAGCTGCATACGGTTTATATCCCTCTGTCGCTAATCCTGCCGCAAAAGTAACCGCATGTTGCTCGGCTATTCCCACGTCAAAGGTTCGATCTGGAAATTTTTTTTCAAATAAGTTTAAACCTGTTCCCGATGGCATAGCTCCAGTGATACCAATAATTTTTGTATCTTGCTCAGCGTGTTTTATTAACGTTTCAGCAAAAACTTTTGTGTAAGATGGAATATTTGATTTTGATTTAGCTTGTTCACCAGTAAAAACATTAAATTTAGATACACCGTGATATTTATCACCAGAGTCTTCTGCTGGTTTATATCCTTTTCCTTTTTGTGTTCTTACGTGAATTAATACAGGTCCTTGATGGTTAGAGTTTTTCACATTTTCAAAAATTTGAACTAAATTTTCAACATCATGACCGTCTATTGGACCTACATAATAAAAACCAAGCTCACTAAATAATGTGCCTCCAGTAACAATGTTTCTGAGTAAATCCTCAGCTTTACCAGCTTTTTGACTAAATCTTTTTGAAAAAGATGAAATAACCATTTTTAATGTTTCTCTTAAACTAAAATATAATTTACCTGATAAAAGTTTTGCTAAATATTTGCTCATGGCTCCAACGGGCCTTGCTATCGACATATCGTTATCATTCAAAATAACTATTAATTTTGATTTCAGGGCACCAGCATTATTCATTGCTTCATAGGCCATACCAGCGCTCATTGCTCCATCTCCAATGACTGCTATTACGTTATTGTTATTGTTAGATAATTTTTTTGCAACAGCCATTCCAAGTGTTGATGAAATTGAAGTTGAACTATGCGCCGCTCCAAAGGCATCATACTCACTCTCAGATCGTTTTGTAAAACCAGATAAACCTCCTCCTTTTCGCAGAGTTTTAATCCTGTCTCTTCTTCCGGTAATGATTTTATGTGGGTAACACTGATGACTCACATCCCAAACTAATTTATCCTTGGGCGTATTAAATACGTAATGCAATGCTACTGTTAACTCTACTACACCAAGTCCTGCGCCTAAGTGACCTCCAGTTTCTGAAACAACATCTATCAATTCATCTCTTAATTCTTCTGAAACTTTTTTAAGATCTTCTTTTTTACATTTTCTTAAATCAGAAGGAAAGTTTATTTGTTTTATGAGTCTTCCCATTAAAATTTTCTTTCTAAAATAAATTCAATTGTATTAATTAATTCTTTTGCTTTTTTTCCATGTTTTTCTAACTTACGCAATATTTTTTTCTTAAGGTTTATTGCATACAAATAAGCTTGTTTTTCTCCCATAAGACTTAATAAAGTGGATTTGCCTTTTTTTTTATCTTTTTTAACTGGTTTTCCAACTAAGTTTTTAGATCCTTTTTTATCTAAAAAATCATCAGCTAATTGAAACAACAACCCTATATCTTCACCAACACTGCTTAAATATTTTTTTTCAGCCATATTTTTTTTAGCTATAACTCCAACAGCATATAAACAAAAATTAAATAATTTACCTGTTTTTTTCTTTTGCATATTAATAACCTCGCTAATTTTTTTTTTCTTATTTTCAAATTTTAAATCTAATTCTTGCCCTCCAGCAATTCCTGTATGGCCAGAACAGCTAGCAAGAGATCTGATTATCTCGTTTTTAATTGAAGAGTTAAGTAAATATTTTTTATCTGAGATAATTTCAAAGGCTAATGTGAGAAGCGAGCTTCCTGCTAACACAGCTGAGGCTTCACCAAATTTAATATGTGTTGATGGTTTTCCTCTTCTGATGGCATCATCATCCATGCATGGCAAATCATCATGAATTAGAGAGTATGAATGGATACATTCAACAGCAGCACAAATGTTTAAAAGTTTTTTTTGTTTTAAATTAAATATCTTACCGGTATCAAAAATAATAGTTGATCTAATTTTTTTTCCACCAGAAATTACACCGTATTTCATTGGCTTTACCAATAATGATTTTTTTTGTTCTTTAAGGTATTTTATCAAAAATTGATCTATCTTTTTTGCGTTTGTTGATAATTTTTTTTTTATCATTTTTTATGATCTGATATTTCTTTAAATCTCTTTTTGAATAAATTGTCGATATGCTTATTTAATTGAATTAATCGCTGATAATCGATCAATGAATCTTCTAAATTAGTCTCTAAATTTTCTAATTTACCTAAAATTATATCAATTTCTTCTCGTGACTCTTTTAATGATTTACTTTTAATGTCACCTGGAATATTTTCATTTTTCATCTATTTAATAATAATTACATTATGAGAAAAAACTATTCAAATATTTCAGCTTTTAACAAAAAAAATCTTATAAAAACTATTAATTTGTTAAATAAAAAGAATGTTGTTGGGCTCCCAACTGAGACTGTTTACGGAGTTGGAGGTAGCGCATATTCAAAAAATTCAGTTGAAAAAATATTTAAACTAAAACAAAGACCTAAATCTAACCCACTTATTATACATTATTATAACATCAATGATGCGATGGATGACGTATTTATAAACAAAAATTTTCTAAAACTTTATAAGAAATTTTGCCCGGGACCCATCACTTTTATTTTAAAAAAAAAAATAAATTCTAAAATTCACCCATTATCATCAGCTAAACTACCAACTATAGCAGTGCGTTTTCCTAAACATAAAATTATAAGATCTGTATTAAAAAAACTAAATTTTCCTTTAGCTATGCCAAGTGCAAATAAATCTACCAAAGTGAGCCCGGTAAGTGCAAAAGATGTTTTTGACGAATTTAATAAAAAAATTCCTTTGATAATTGATGGTGGCATATCTAAGGTTGGAATAGAGTCGACTGTAATTGATTTGACCTCTTATCCTAAAATTTTAAGACCAGGTAGAATTCATCAAAATTTAATAGAACAAATTTTAAAATTTAGATTAAGGAAGAATACAAGTGGTAAAATACTAAGATCACCTGGAATGATGAAAAAACATTATTCACCAGGAATACCTGTATTGATAAATCAAAAAAAGCATGATGGTAAAAGTGCTTTTATCTACATGGGTTATAAATATAAAAATAAAAAAAAATTTTTTAGTTTGAGTGAAAATTACAACCTAGATGAAGCTGCTTCAAATTTATATAAAACTTTTAGATTAATTAGAAACAAGGGATATAAAAAAATTCAAATTAGTAAAATTCCTAATATAGGTACAGGAATAGCTATAAATGATAGGATTCAACGAGCGTCGGTATCTTAGATGAAGCTAGAAGTAAAAAATCTTGTAAAACATTTCAAATCTGCTGTCGCCGTAGATAATATAAGTTTTACAATAGAAAAAAATAAAACATTAGGTTTACTAGGTCCCAATGGGTGTGGAAAAACAACTTCCATCGGAATGATGCTTGGATTAATTACGCCCACTAGCGGTGAGATTTTTATTAATGAAATAAAATTAGAAACTAAAAATAGAATAAGACTATTAAGTTTGATGAATTTTGCTTCTCCCTATATTGAATTACCAAAAAAACTAACTGTAAAACAAAATCTTGAAGTTTACGCAAGAATGTACGGTGTAAAAGAAATTAAAAAAAGAACTGAGGAAATGGTTGAAGAATTAAATATACAAAAATTTCTAAATAAGAAAACTGGTGAGCTTTCTTCGGGTCAAAAAAATCGGGTAGCTTTAGCAAAATCTCTTATAAATAAACCAAAATTATTATTTTTAGATGAACCAACTGCGAGTCTTGATCCTGACGTAGGTGATTTTGTAAGAGGATATATTGAGAAATATAAAAAAAATAATGAACTTACAATATTATTAGCTTCACATAATATGAGAGAAGTTGAGAGGCTTTGCAATAAAGTAATAATGATGAAACAGGGTAAAATTGTAGATAGTGGCACTTGTGATAACTTAATTAAAAAACATGGTAGAGAAAATCTTGAAGATACTTTTTTAAAAATAGCTAGGAGCAAAAATGAATTGGAATAAAATATTTGCCTTAAGTTTAAGGCATATTTATTTGATCAAAGGTTCTTTCCCAAGAATTCTAGATTTAATATACTGGCCTACTATACAAATTTTTCTTTGGGGTTTTATATCAAAATTTTTCACGTTAAATTCAACATTATACGAGAATACCGTCGGTGTTATTTTAAGTGCCGCAATACTTTATGATTTTCTTTTTAGGTCCAGTATAAGCTATAATATGATGTTTCTCGAAGAAATTTGGAGTAGAAATTTTACTAACTTATTTATTGCTCCCATTAAATTGAGTGAAATAATAGCTGCTCTTACTTTTACAGCAATTTTTAGAACTTTGATTGGTCTGGTTCCAGCAGCATTTTTAGCGATTCCTTTATTTGGTGTCTCGATTTATGAGATAGGAATTCCTTTAATTTTTTTATTAATCACCTTGTATATCTTTGGAGTAACTTTGGGTCTTTTTGTAACTTCCGGCCTTCTAAGATTTGGACCATCATTTGAGAATATTGCATGGGCGAGTCTATTCTTTTTAGCCCCTTTGGGTTGTATTTATTATCCAATTGAAATTCTACCAAATTGGTTGCAATTTATTGCAAAATTGCTCCCTCTGGTTCACATTTTTGAAGAGATGAGAAATATTCTGATTCATGATATTATAAATTACTTTCAAATAATAAAAGCTATACTCATATCTTTTGTATATTTTGTAATAGGTATAATTATTTTTTACCTAGCATACAATGGAGCTAAAGATAGAGGAACTTTGATAAACATGGGTGAATAAAGAATGCATAAAAATATTGATAAAATAAAAGAGTTAGAGGGTAATCCAAAAGTAATTAAAAACCTGTTCGGCAAAAATGAGATAGAAAAATTTTTAAATCTTTATAATAAATTACCTACAACAGTTCATAACAAAAAACAAAATGTCATTAAGAAAAGATGGCTAAAAAATTATAATGAAGAGCTTGAGGCTCTTTTTTATAGTAAGGTTAAAAATGAAATCGGTGATTTCAGAATGGACAACTTAAAAGATGATAAAGATGAGGATATTTTGGGTCTTTTTCAAGAGAGTTACAATCCAATAGGTTTACATGTCGATGCTGGATTTAATATAGATGAAATAATTTATAAACAAACCTTAATTCCTCTAACATCTAAAGGTAGTACTGTAATTTTTAAGAATAAATTTTACGGGAATTCAACAAATTTTACCATTGATGAAAATGAATTAAAGATAAAAGATCTTAAATATGGTCAAAATATCAGGTCATCTGAGCATCTAAAAATGTTCGAAAAAAAACCATTTAATAAAGAATATCATGCAAAATACTTAAAACACGAAAAAATAGATAATCTTTCTGGCCTAGAAATTGATTTAATTTATGAGTGGGAGATAGGCTCAATATTAATTTTTGATAGAACTAGACTACATTGTTCCTCATCTTTAATTGAGGGCAAAAAAATTGGTTTAACTACTTTCACTAAAAAATAAAGTCAATGGCAATTTTTGATTGTTTTCAATATTTTAATGAAGATCATATGGTTGATCTAAGAATGAATATTTTAAACAAAGATGTTGATTATTTTGTGATTTCAGAGTCTACAAAAACACACCAGGGACATGAGAAGAAACTTAATTTTAATACGGAAAATTTCAAAAAATTTAAACATAAAATAATTTACTTGGTAGCTGATTATGAAAAAGAAAAAAAATTTTCTAATCATACTGGAGGAGAGTCTTTAATAGAACAACATCAAAGAAATTTTATTTTAAAGGGGCTGAATAATGCTGAAGATAATGATCTAATAATATTATCTGACACCGATGAAATTCCAGATTTAAACAAAATTAATCAAATAAAACACAATACCAAATTTACAGCTTTTTCACAAAAAATGTTCATGTATAAGCTTAATTTACAAAATCTTGATGAGAGTAATTGGATTGGTTCTAAGATTTGTAAAAAAAAATATTTACCACAACCGCAAAAATTAAGAGATTTAAAATTTAAGAAATTTCCATTTTGGAGAATAGATAAAAAAAATTTGCAAATTATCAATGGAGGGTGGCATTTTTCGTTCTTACAAAGTCCAAGAGACATAGTAAAAAAAATAAGATCTTACTCACACGGTGAATTCAATACTTTAAATAATACGAATGAACGTTCAATACAAAATAAAATTTTAGAAGGAAAAGATATATTTGATAGAGGATTTAAATTAAAAAAAATTAGTATTGATAGTACTTTTCCAGACTATATAGTTAATAATCAAGAAATACTTAAAAAGTGGATCATCTAATACATTAAAAAAATGAAAAATATTATAATCACACCAGCCGTTGGAATGCCCGCAAATGATATCGTTTTATTTCTTGCTTCATTAAGAAGATTTTATGATGGTGAGGTAGTTTTTTTTGTTGATAAAAAAGACTATGAATTAAAAAAAAAAATTAAATTATATGACTCATCATTTATAGAAGTAAATTCTCATAAGCACGAGATCATAATTAAACGTTACAAGATACTTATCGATTTTTTAAAAGAAAAAAATAATATAGATAATATTTTTTTTTGTGACAGTAGGGATATTTATTTTCAATCTAATCCATTTGAGTATGAATTTAAAAAACCTCTTAATTTTTTTTCTGAGGAAAAAAAAATTGAGAATTGTGCTATAAATTCAAAATGGATGAATAAAACGTTAGGATTGAAAGTTTTTGAACAACTTAGGGGGAAACATATTGTATGTTGCGGCACAGTAATGGGTGAAATGAAAGCTTTTATTAAATATGCAACAGAAATGAATTTGATGTCAAAAAAATTTCCTTTTAAAAAAAGATTAAAATATTTGTTAACTTTTAGGAGAGATAAAGAAGGTAGAGGATGCGATCAATCATATGCTGCATATTTGATTTACAATAACATTTTAAAAGATATTAATATTTACGGAAATTCATCTGGTCCAGTTGCAACAGTATATCATTTAGATAACTATAAATTTAATGATAAGAATGAATTAATAAATAATAAAAATGAACCTTACGTAGTTGTACATCAATATGATAAAAGATGGGAAATATTTGAAAACAGCGTAAATAAGTTAAAAACTGAGCTTGGAATTATTTAGTTTAAAAAATTAAATTTATGCGTCCGGAAGGAGTCGAACCCTCAACCTTCTGATCCGAAGTCAGACGCTCTATCCAGTTGAGCTACGAACGCATAGAGAATGTTTTAAATAATTAGATGAATAAAACAACTACTTTTTTTACAAAAAATGAAGATAAAAAACTCAGGTTGGATAAATTTTTAACTATAAAACTTAAAACTGTTACAAGATCACAAATAAAAAAGATTATAGATTCAGGTGATGTTAAGATTGATAATAAAGAAGCCATTTCTACGTCTCAAAAAATTAAAGTTGGTAGTAAAATTGAAATCTTATTTAAAAATGAAAAAAATAAAATTATACCAACAAAAATTCATTTAGATGTAATCTATGAAGATAAAGATATTTTGGTAATTAATAAACCTAAAGGTATGGTTGTTCATCCTGGTGCTGGTAATCATAAAAATACTCTAGTTAATGCGTTATTGTTTAAGTATAAAAAAAATTTATCTAATATTAATGGAACATTAAGACCTGGTATTGTTCATAGAATAGATAAAGAAACTAGTGGATTGCTTGTGATTGCTAAAAATAATCTTGCACATGCAAATTTGGGTAATCAATTTAGTAAACATACTATAAAAAGAAAGTATCTTTGCTTATCTTGGGGAGTAGTAAGGCCTCTTAATGGAAAAATTAGCTCCTTAATTACGAGAGATAAAAAAAATCGACAGTTAATGACTGTAAGTGACATTACTGGAAAAAATGCTATTACAAATTATAAAACAATCAAAGTTTTTAATATAAAAGATATTCCTAAAATAAGTTTAATTGAATGTGAATTAGAGACCGGGAGAACTCATCAAATAAGAGTTCATTTAAAATATAAAGGAACTTCTTTACTCGGTGACAAGAAATACGGAAAAAAAAATGTTAAATTTAAAAAAATTAATAATGATTTCTTTGCAGAATTAAAAAGATTATCTGGTCAAGCTTTACACGCTCAAACTCTTGAGTTTTCGCATCCAAAAACAAGAAAAAGGTTGAGTTTTAATTCAAGTCCACCAGATAGTTTTAAAAAAATATTGAATTTACTTGAAAATTTAAGCAGTTGAAAAAAAAAATTTAATATATAAATAAAAACAGTGAGTAAAAAAAATCAAATTTCAAATCTACCAATTCCTTCTGTTGGAGGCCTATCTATTTATTTAGCTCAAATTAAAAAGTTTCCAATGCTTGATGCAGAGGAAGAGTACATGTTAGCAAAGAATTGGAAAGAAAACGGTAATTTAAAAGCTGCTCATAAATTAGTCACAAGCCATTTGAGATTAGTTGCTAAAATTGCAATGGGTTATCGAGGTTATGGGCTTCCGGTAAACGAGTTGATTTCGGAAGGAAATTTAGGACTAATGCAAGCAGTCAAAAAATTTGATCCCGATAAAGGATTTAGACTTGCAACATATGCAATGTGGTGGATCAAAGCTGCTATACAAGAATATGTTTTAAGATCATGGAGCTTAGTAAAAATGGGGACTACTACTGCACAAAAAAAACTTTTTTTTAATTTAAAAAAACTTAAAAACCAGATCGCGCCTGGTCAGGAAGGAGACCTAAAAGATGAACAGGTAAATGAAATTTCAAAAAGATTAGACGTGGAGTCACATGAAGTAGTGAATATGAATAGACGAATGATGGGACAAGAAAAATCTTTAAATGACCCTATTAAAAGTGGTGAAACAGAGGAATGGCAAGATTGGTTAGTAGATGAGAGTTTAGATCAAGAACTAGCTATATCCCAAAAGCAAGAGTACGATGATAAAAAAGAATTATTAAATAGTGCAATGCAAATTTTAAATGATAGGGAAAAACAAATAATCAAGGCTAGAAGGCTTTCGGAAGATCCAATAACTTTGGAGGAATTAAGCAAAAAATATAAAATTAGCAGAGAAAGAATAAGGCAAATAGAAACTAAAGCTTTTGAGAAGTTGCAAAAATCTATGATCAACGCAAGTAAATCGAAAAATTTATTGCCAGCTAATTAATTTTTAAAAGGGTCCTCTACCAGTATTGTGTCTTCTCTTTCAGGACTCGTCGAAATGCTTGAAATTCTAGCTCCAATAAAATCTTCTAAGGCATGAATATACCTTAACGCTTTATCTGGCAAATCTTTAAGATTACGAATTCCTTGAGTTTTAGATTTCCAGCCTGGGAAGGTTTTATAAATTGGTTTTATATTAAATTGATCTTCGGACGTAGCTGGTAGGTAATCTATTTGTTTTCCATTTAATTCATACCCAACACACATTTTAATTTCTTCTAATTCATCAAGAACATCCAATTTTGTTAGGGCTATTCCATTTATTCCCGAAATTTTTATAGTTTGTTTTACTAAAACTCCATCAAACCATCCGCATCTCCTTTTTCTTGCAGTTACAGTTCCAAATTCTTTTCCTCTTTTACCTAAACTTTCTCCAATCTCATCCTCTAACTCGGTTGGAAATGGTCCGCTGCCTACTCTTGTGGTATAAGCTTTTGTGATACCTAAAATATAGTCAATCTTATTTGGTCCAAATCCTGATCCTGTCGCCGCCATAGCTGGTACAGTATTAGATGACGTTACATATGGATAAGTGCCGTGATCAACATCTAAAAGTATTCCTTGAGCTCCTTCGAACAATATTTTTTTTCTATCATTATTAAACTGATAAAGCTTTAGCCATACAGGTTGTGCAAATTTTAAAATCTCTGGAGCTATTCTTAATAATTCTTTTTTTAAGTCTTCTTTCTCATATGTCTTTTTATTTAAACCTTTTCTTATCGCGTTATGGTGTAATAAAACATTTTTTAATCTATTATCAAGATTGCTCTCTGATCTTAAATCCATAACTCTGATTGATCTTCTGCCTACTTTATCTTCATAACAAGGCCCAATACCTCTTCTTGTGGTTCCAATTTTTCCTTCTCCAGCCGCATCCTCTCTTATTTCGTCCATCTCTTGATGAAATGGTAAAATAAGTGATGCTGACTCTGATATCATAAAATTTTCAGGGTTTACTTCTACTCCTTGTTTTTTTATTTCTGCGATTTCGTTTAGAAGTGCCCAAGGATCAATAACAACTCCATTTCCAAGAATTGAAATTTTTCCTTTTCTAACAATGCCTGAAGGTAATAATCTTAATTTAAATACTTTTTTATTTATAACTAAAGTGTGCCCTGCGTTATGACCGCCTTGAAATCTAACAACAACATCAGCTTCACTTGAAAGCCAATCAACTATTTTTCCTTTTCCTTCATCCCCCCATTGAGAACCTACTACAACAACATTTTTCATTGTTTAAATTTATTATTTAAAGTAATTGAATTTAAGTGATTTATTGGACCGTTTCCTTTTCCTAAGTTAATGTTTGATTTAATAGCTTCATTAACATATTTAATTCCAAGCTCACAAGATTTAATCAAGTCTTTTCCACATGATAAATATGTTGTTATTGCAGAAGATAGGGTGCACCCGGTGCCATGAGTGTTTTTTGAACTATATTTTTTACTTTTAAATACTTTTATTATTTTTTTATTTATTAAAATATCATACATTCTTTTTGATTTTAAATGCCCTCCCTTAATTAAAACATTTTTAGCACCTAGACTTACAAGTATTTTTCCAGCTTTTATCATATCATTTGTAGATTTAATTTTTGTTTTAGTTAAAATTTCTGCTTCTGGAATATTTGGAGTTATTAAAAAAATATGTTTAATTAACTTTTCTTTAATATACATAATTGCAGAATTATTAATTAATTTTGCACCACCTTTAGCAACCATGACTGGATCTAAGATTACCTTTTTTAATTTAATTTTCTTCAAAGAGTTGATCACAGCTAGTATAACTTTTTTAGAATGTAACATTCCTATTTTTACAGCGTTTGGTCTGATATCTTTTGAAGTAAAATCTATTTGATTGGATATCTCTTTAGGATTTATTGATACTATCGATTTAACGCCTGAAGTGTTTTGAGCCGTAACAGCCGTTATGGCTGTCATGGCATAACAGCCTAATGATGTGACGGTCTTTATATCTGCTTGAATGCCCGCGCCTCCAGAGGAGTCAGATCCAGCAATAATTAAAACTTTTGATTTAGGTTTCATATTTAATGAATTGTTTTTTTAACAATTGCTATACATTTATTCATTAAAGAAATATTAAAAGACTCACACATTATCCTCACTTTAGGTTCTGTTCCCGAAGGTCTTACTAATAATCTACCTTTATCTTTTATTAGTTGATTAGCTAATCTAATAGCTTTTTTACATTTTAGTGTATTAATTATCTTTTTATCTTTTACTTTTATATTTAAAAGTTTTTGAGGGACAGGCTGATAAACTTTAAACATTTTGCTAGCTAATTTTCGTTTTCTTAGGGCAAATAAAGCTTCTAAAGCAACTAATAAACCATCGCCTGTGGTTGCAAATTTACCTAAAATTATATGTCCTGATTGCTCTCCGCCTAAGTTAAACTTATTTTTTTTCATCATTTCTTTAACATATCTGTCTCCTACTTTCGATCTTTTGAAATTAATCTTTTCTTTTAAGAAAAATTTTTCTAAACCATAATTAGACATAAGGGTGCCTATAACTCCACCTTTTAAAATTTTCTTTCTTTTCCATCTTTTTGCTATCATTGCAATAATTTGATCCCCGTCGATTATTTGTGCATTCTCATCACACATTATCACTCTGTCGGCATCACCATCTAAAGCAATCCCAAGATCTGCTTTAAATTTTTTTACATGCTTTCTTAAAATTTCTGGAAAGGTTGATCCACAATTGAGATTTATATTTAAACCATTTGGTTTTATACCAATTGGGAAAACTTTGGCCCCTAAATCAGATAAAATTTTTGGGGCAGATTTATACCCAGCGCCATTAGCGCAGTCTAAAACAATTCGCATACCTATTAAACTAAAATCATTTGGAAAATTTTTTCTTAAAATTTGAACATATCTATCATTGCCATCTTCTAATCTTTTTACTCTTCCTAATAATTTGGGCTCGGATAAGTGGCTAGTGATTTTAGCATCAATTAAGTTCTCAATTTTTTTTTCAATATTATCTGATAATTTCATTCCATCAGGACCAAATAATTTTAGTCCATTGTCATGAAATGGATTATGAGAAGCTGTAATCATAATACCAAGATTTGCTTTCATCTTTTTTGTAAGCATTGCTAATCCATTAGTAGGCAATGGTCCTAATGTAAATATATGCATCCCAGCTGAAGCTAGTCCAGATACTAAAGCCGGTTCAAGGGTATAACCAGATAAACGAGTATCTTTTGCTATGATAGCAACTTGTTTTTTTTTTTTTAAATTTTTAAAATAAGTTCCAGCTGCTAAACCAAATTTAAAAAATTTTTCACCATTAATATTTTCTGTATTGACCTTGCCCCTAATACCATCTGTTCCAAAATATTTTTTTTTCATCTATTTAATAATTTCTCAAATACCTGTAGACCTTGCTTAACTTCTTTAACATTGTGTACTCTAAACATTTTAATTCCTTGTGAAAAAGAGAAAATTATTGACGATAATGTTCCACCAATTCTTTCTTTCGTATCATATTTTCCAGAAACTTGATTAATAAATTTTTTTCTAGATGTCCCAATTAATATAGGAAAACCTAGCGAATGAAATAAAGAAATCTTATTAAGTATCATCAAATTATGTTTCAAGTTTTTTCCAAATCCTATTCCAGGATCTAATATAATTTTTTTATTATATTTAAACTTCTTAAGTTTTTTTATCTCATTTTCAAAGAAATCATAAATATCTAGTAAAACATGATTGTAGTATGGATTAATTTGCATCGTTTGAGGGGTGCCTTGCATATGATGAATTATTTTCCAAATCTTTTTATTTTTAATTGTATCGAATGATTTGGGGTCATATTTAAAGCACGAAACATCATTAATTATATCCACGTTATGTTTTATTGAAAAATTCATTACTAAAGATTTTCTTGTATCAATTGAAAGTAAAATTTTAGGAAATTTTTTTTTAAATTTTTCTATAATTTTTTTAACTCTTTTAAGTTCATTTTTTTGTGAAATAATTTTTGATCCTGGTCTTGTTGACTCTCCGCCAATATCAATAATATCGGCTCCTGAATTAATCATGTCTTTTATTCTTCGATAAGCTTTAATTTGTGAATTGAATTTACCTCCATCAGAAAAACTATCAGGTGTCATATTTAAGACTCCCATAATTATATGGTTTTTATTCGAGAAAAATTTTCTTTTAACTGTAATTTTTTTAATATCCTCGGATATTTTCTTTCTAATAATAAAAGGTAATTTGTTTATATCTTTTAAACCTATGACCCTTGTATCAACTTTTTTTTTGTTTTTAGAAAAAATTTCAATTTGGTTAAATGATATTGAAGTATCTCCGCAAAGAGGCAATGATAATTTTTTTTTAACTAATTTTTCGGATTCTATACCATAAAAAAAATTACACGCCCGAGTGTAATATTTTTTCATTATTATTAAAGAGCTGGTTTAGGTTTCAATCCAAGGGAGCCGAGAGCAGACGATGCTTTTCCATCATCTTCTTTTTCATCTTTAAATGATCTAGTTGGCTTTATATCTTTTAAAATTAAATCTCTTATTTCATCGCCTGAAAGTGTTTCATAAATTAAAAGTGCTTTTGCTAACTTATGTAAATCGTCAATTTTTTCTGTTAGGACTTTTTTTGCTCTTTCATAACCTTTGTCCACAATTTTTTTTACCTCTATGTCTATTTTTTTTGCAGTATCTTCTGACATATTTTGTTGTTTAGTGACTGATCTTCCTAAAAAAACTTCCTCCTCATTTTCCCCATACGCAATAGTGCCTAGCTCAGTACTCATTCCATATTTTGTTACCATATTTTTGGCCATCTTAGTTACCATATCTATATCCGATGAGGCGCCGGATGTTACTTTATCGTGACCAAAAATTATTTCTTCTGCAATTCTTCCACCCATAGCAACAGCTATATCAGAGTGCATTTTTTCTCTTGTAACTGACAATTGATCTCTTTCTGGCAATCTCATAACCATTCCTAAGGCTCTACCTCTTGGAATAATAGTTGCTTTATGAATTGGATCAGAAGCTCGCTCATTGAGTGCCACAATAGCGTGGCCACCTTCATGGTAAGCAGTAAGTTTTTTTTCATCCTCTGACATAACCATAGATCTTCTCTCTGCGCCCATCATTACTTTATCTTTGGCTTCCTCAATGTCGGACATTGTTACAACTCTCTTATTTTTTCGAGCTGCTAACAAAGCAGACTCATTTATTAAATTCGCCAAGTCGGCTCCAGAAAATCCTGGGGTACCTCTAGCTATTGTTCTGAGTTTTACATCAGGACCGGTATTAATTTTTTTTACATGTACTTTTAAGATTGCTTCTCTTCCGATAATATCTGGATTACCGACAACTACTTGTCTGTCAAATCTTCCTGGTCTCAATAAAGCGGGGTCAAGCACATCAGGTCTGTTAGTAGCTGCGATTAAGATTATACCTTCGTTTGTATCGAAACCATCCATTTCTACTAGCAATTGATTAAGAGTTTGTTCTCTTTCATCGTTTCCTCCTCCCAATCCTGCGCCTCTACTTCTTCCAACTGCATCAATTTCGTCTATAAAAATAATACATGGTGAATGTTTTTTTCCTTGCTCAAACATATCTCTTACTCTAGACGCGCCAACACCTACAAACATTTCTACGAAGTCTGAGCCTGAAATTGAAAAAAAAGGTACATTAGCTTCTCCTGCTATTGCTTTTGCCAATAAAGTTTTTCCTGTTCCTGGAGGACCGATCAAAAGAGCTCCTTTTGGAATTTTACCACCCAGACGGCTAAATTTTTTAGGGTCTTTTAAAAATTCTACAATTTCTTCAACTTCTTCTTTAGCTTCTTCAACTCCAGCTACATCATTAAAAGTAACCTTTCCTTGCGCTTCGTTTAACAATTTTGCTTTAGATCTTCCAAAGCCCATTGCTCCACCTTTCCCACCTTGCATTTGACGCATAAAAAATATCCATACACCAATTAGTAAAAGCATCGGAAACCATGATAATAGAATTCCTAATAATGAAGGCATTTTATCTTCGGTTGGTGTGGCTACAATACTAACACCTTTGGAAGAGAGTTTATCAACTAATTCTGGGTAATTTGGAGAAAAAGTGTTAAATTTTTTTCCATCAGCTAAAATCCCAGAAATATTATTTCCTTGGATTTGAACCTCAACAACTCTTCCTGAGTCCACTTCATCTAAAAATTTAGAGAATGCAAGTGAATTTCGCTCAGAGTTGATTTTACTGGGGTCTTGAAACATATTAAACAGTCCTACAGAAAGTAAAACTATTATGACCCACATTATTAAGTTTTTAATATTCATCTTATATTCAAATAATCATTTATTTTTATTTAACAAGTATAATTTATCTTTTAATGAGGTGTAAATAAGACAAAAAGTGACAAATTTACCCAGAAAATTTAAAGTTTCTCAACTTTTAAACATAAATTTTTGCCTTTTTTAAAAAAAACACACCCTCCTAGAGACGTTTTTTTAAATTCTCTTTTTTCTACGTTGGCAATTAGGTTGTCTACTTTTTTTGATCTAAGGTCGTAGTAATTTTTTTTCAACTTTTTGATCGACTCGTTTATAAGTGCCATCTTAATATCTTTGCTTAATTTTTTATATTTTTTGTAATTAATTAAAACTTCACTTTTGGATTTAATAATTAATTCTTTAAAAATTTTATTTAAATATTCCTCTAAAGTTGATTTACTTGCAGAAAGGTTTTGTATAGATCTAAAAATTTGTTCATATTTAATACCACTTTTCTCAAGCGGTTTTTTCAAATTTCTTACTTTAGTTCTTAAGTACTTTTCATTTATATTTGAAGGATCTTTCAAGTATGATCCAAAAATATTTCTAGCAATTTTAATTAAAGATTTCTTTTTAATATCTAGTACTGGTCTATACAAACTGACGTATGTACTTAGCTTTCTTAGAGGCTTCATTGCTGATAATCCTTTTAATCCGCTACCTCTTGAAAGCCTGATCAAAAATGTTTCAACCTGGTCTTCTAGATTATGTGCAGTAAGTAGAATTTTTACTTTATTTTTTTTACAAAATCTATTTAGTAAATCATATCTAGTGTTTCTTGCTTCAGCTTGAATATTTCTTGTAATCTTTTTTTTATTTAAAAAAATTTTTAAATTTATATTGTTCTTATTTAAAAGTTTTTTTACTTTTTGAGCCTCTAAATTAGAATTTTTTCTTATATTGTGATCAATTAAAACATAATAGAACTTTGTGTTTTTATAAAAGTTATAATATTTTGTTAAAGCGACAAGTGCTAGACTATCAGGACCTCCAGATACTGCGACTACGTATTTTTTTTTATTGAGAGCGTCTAATTTTTTTTTAAAATTTATAAATAAATTTGATAAATCTTTATTGTCTTTAAAACCGTTTTTAAGATTTACATTTGAATTTTTTTTGCTCATATTGAGCTTTTTGTAGCACAGACTTGTTTGCTTTTGGATATTCTTTTTTGATTCCTGAAATCATTTTACATCCTTGATCTTTTTCGCCAAGTTGCACCATAGTAATCCCTAACTTCAAAAGATTATCTGGAGCTTTATTGCTCTTTGGATAATTTTGATATCCATCGAGATACGCTGTGGCCGCATCTGAATATAACTGTCTAATTCTAAAAGTTTCACCATACCAATATTGTGCACTTCCAGCTAAGTCGTGATCTTTATTTTTATCGATAAATTCTTTTAAGGCAAATTCGGCAGTTTCATAATCTCCTACCTTCATAAAGCTAACAGCAAATTCATATTGTTCATTTGCAGGTTTGTTAGGTAGTAGTGATTTTCTTTCTTCAGGCTCCTCTGCGATTACTGTTTTAGCGCTTTCAACGGAATTAATCGATTGCTCCTTAGGAAGATTTGAGGTTTGATAAGCAGGGGCTGCTCCAAAATCTTGTGGCTTAGCTGAACCTGGAAGGGCAGTTTGTTTTTCTTTAGCAGTATTTATTGTTCCTGCTTCTAAATCAGAAAATCTTAATTGTGTGTCAGACTGGATCTTTGTTACACGTGTTGAAAGTTTATCTAATTTAAAATTTACTTCCTCAAATTTATTTGTAAGTTCTCTAAATTGATCCTCTATCTCATTTAATTTTAAAAGGTGTTTAGTCATTATGTCTTCATTTAGTCCGTTTGAATTTATTTTTTTAGGAGATTTTGAACTAACAACGTCTGCTTTTTGATAAACAGCTTTTTCTAATGTTTTAAGATCCTTAGTAATAACTTGTATTTGGTCAGAAATTGCTTTTAAATAAATTTCATCTTCTTCAGCGGAAATAGAATTTATTAAAAATAAAAATATCGCAAAAGTTAAAATTTTATTTATTTTAAAGTTATCAAACATGTTTCATTTTTAGTTAGATAAAATGGCAAAAAAAAGACCCCTTAAGCTAATTAAGGGGTCTTTGTATTATTTAAATTTGTGATTAATTTACTTTAACTGTAACAGATCTTCTGTTCTGAGACCAAGCTAGTGGTGTACCAGCTGGGTTAACAGGTTTTTCCTTACCATAACTGATTACAGCAAGTCTGCTTCCAGAAATTCCGTAAGTCATTAAATAATCTCTAGCAGCGTTAGCTCTTCTTTCTCCAAGTGCTAAGTTATATTCTCTTGTACCTCTTTCATCAGCGTGGCCTTCGATTGTCACATTAAGACTCTTATTCTTTCTTAAATAAGTTGCTTGCTTTCTTAAAGTCTCTCTCGCTGCTGTAGTTAAAGAAGATTTATTCGTAGCAAAGAATACTCTATCAGGAACACCTGAAGCTAAATATTCAACTGTTTCTTTTCCAGTATAAACATCACCGTCAACATTACCCGACTTTTTTGCTGTAGAACATGCACTTAAAATTAAAGTAGCAAAGATTACTAATAATATATTTCTTAAATTCTTATTAAACATCATTTTTTCCCCTGGGTTTGTTATGTGGTTTATTTCAAATTATTTAATGATATTCAAGTGTATTTTGACTAGATTCTTTACTTATTTTGATAAAAGAGAGGACCAAGATGGGTCTGAAGCGTCAGTTTTAGTTGTAAGCCTTCTTTCATTATAGCCTGTGATATCTATTGACCATAATTTAGCTGAGAAACCCTCTCCTTTTGACCCTGACTTTGTTTCTCTATAAAATACTAATACTCTTCCATTTGGAGACCAGGATGGAGCCTCTTGATAATAGTTCTCCGTTAATAATCTCTCACCACTCCCATCGACTCTCATTACTCCTATATAAAATCTGCCTTTTCTCATTTTTGTAAATGCAATTAAATCTCCTCTTGGCGACCAAACTGGTGTTCCATATATTCCATCTCCAAATGTAATTCTTTTTACACCGCTTCCATCACTTCGCATAACATAAATTTGTTGTAAACCACTTCTGTCTGAGTTAAATGCAATAAATTTTCCATCAGGTGAAAACGATGGAGATGTATCTATAGATGAGTGGTCAGTAATTCTTTCGACAACTCTAGAGTCTAGGTCCATTGTATAAATATCTGAATTACCGTCTTTAGCAAAACTCATTACAATTTTTTTTCCGTCTGGAGAAAATCTTGGCGCAAAGGTCATTCCAGGAAAATTTCCAACTACTTCTTGTGTACCTGTTTCAATATCAAGAAGATAAACTCTTGGCATGTTTCTAAAATAGGACATGTAAGTTACCATTTGATTTGTGGGGTTAAATCTTGGGGTTAAAACTAATTCGTTACCTAAAGTTAGGTATTTTGTATTGGCACCATCTTGATCCATGATTGCCAATTTTTTAACTCTTAGTTCTTTTGGACCACTCTCTGCTACATAAATAATCCTCGTATCGAAGTATCCCTCTTCTCCAGTTAATCTCTCATAAATTTTGTCTGAAATGATATGAGCTACCCTTCTCCAATTCGATGGTGTAGTTGTAAACGCTAATGCAGTCATTTCTTTTGAGGCTGCCAAATCCCAAAGTCTAAATTCAACTTTTAATTTTCCTTCTGTAATTAGAAGTTTTCCAGTTATTAATGCTTGAGCTTTTATAAGTCTCCAGTCTTCAAATCGTGGTTTCAAATGAGCAATATCCGGCTTTTGAACAAAAGCCTCTTTTTTTAATGGATTAAATAATCCCGTTGCTCTGAAATTATCTTCAATAATTTTTGATATATTTCCACCTAATTCTTTAACTTTTATTCCTTCATAGTTTTCAGACTTTATATCTACATGAAGGGGTGAAACTGCTATCGGTAAAGGATCTAGATTACCCCTTGTGATATCAATCTCAATTAAAGCAAAAGACTTACTAATTATGAAAATATTGAATATAAAAATTAAAAAAATATTTCTCATTTTACCCTTTTAACATTTCTGTTGGATTGAAATTTAATTGTAGATCTTTCCATTTTTCATAACCAGTTGGCGGTACCTTGAGTGGTTGACATAATCTTACTGCTCTTAAAGCGCTTTCAGCTAATACTTTATAAAATTTTTGACCTGGTCTATTCATTCTTTGGTGGTCTAAAATTTCAGATTTCATAATTGTTCCATCTTTTTTTAATTGTAATTTTATTCTTACAAGTAAATCTTCATCGTATGGTAAACCTAAAGGAACACTCCAACAACCGAAAATTTGAGCTCTTAAAGCATCTTCCTGGGATAGCGTAAGACCTGAGGCAAATGAGTTTTTCTGGCTGCTTTGAGTTATTTTATCAGTTTTTTTTTGTTTAACCGCTTCTTCTTCTTTTGCTTTATCTATTAATGCAGCTATTTGGTTTGTGTCTACTATCTCTTTTTTTTCAAATTCTGAAGCTTGTCTAATCTCAGGTTTTACCTCTTCTGGGTTTTGTTTTTTTTTAATAATCTTTTTTTCTTCTTTTTTTTCGTTAGGGAGTGGAATTCTGTCAGGTTTTTCCTTTGCTTTGGCGGCAGGTGGTGCTTGCTCAGATACCAGCCTTTCCTTTTCTTTTTTTTTTGTTTCTTCAATTATTTTTCTAGCTTTTGGAGCAAATGGAATACTGGTTTTATCGGTTATTTGAATCAATTCTACTGAAACTATTGGAGGAAGATCAATTGGTTCTCTAAGCATAAATGGCAGGCTTAGAATGGTCAATAAAACTAAGATAGAATGAAAGGTGATTGAGTAAATTAAACTTCTGATCATAGTTCATCTTAATTTTTATAAGGTTCAGAAATTAGGGCTACTTTAGAAAATCCTGCACCAGATAATGTTCCCATAACTTCTAAAACTCTACCGTAATTAATATTTTTGTCTCCTCTTACATAAATTCTTGTGTCTGTTCTATTTTTTGCAATAGCCAATAATTTTGGTATCATTTTTTGATAAGTCACTTGATGTTCTTGAATATATATTTCTCCTTTTGAATTAATACTTAAAGTTAGGGGTTCTTGATCGTCAGGCAACGAGTCAGCGGCTGACTCTGGTAAATCAACTTGAACACCAACTGTAAGTAATGGAGCTGTTACCATGAATATTATTAACAGAACTAACATAACATCAACGAATGGTGTTACATTTATTTCACTCATTGGTTCTTTTTTTGAGCGATTGAGGTTAAATGCCATTTTAAATTATAGAAAGAAATCTTTTTGAAAAATTATCTATTTTAGAAAAATATCTTTGAGAGTCGCTATTAAATTTATTGTAAGCGACGACTGCCGGAATAGCTGCCAAAAGCCCTAAAGCGGTAGCGAACAAAGCTTCGGCTATACCAGGAGCTACAATTGCTAAACTTGTATTTCTTGAGATTGCTATTGATTGAAACGAATTCATTATCCCCCAAACAGTTCCAAAAAGACCAATAAAAGGTGCGGTAGATCCTACAGTTGCTAGGAAAGTGAAGTTTTTTTCAACTTTTTTCATTTCGCTGTCTGTTGCAATTTCTAATACCCTGCCAACTCTTGCTGCTTGAACAGCAGACGATTGCCTTTTAGTTTTAATTAATTCGGTCATTGCAGTTTTAAAAATTAATATTGCTGGATCTTGTGAATTTGCGGGTAGACTATTACTAAAGCTTTCTGCTGATTTTGCTTTCCAAAACTTTTTTTCAAAATCCTCGATTGATTTATTAATATTTTTAAATAATTTGAATTTATCAAAAATTAGTGCCCATGAAAAAATTGAACAAAGTATCAATAGGATAATTACAAATTTAACTACAAAATCAGCTCTTAAAAAAAGTTTCCACAAAGAGAAATCTGTTGCTCCGCCTAATCCAACAACTTGAGCTGCTATATCCTGTTCCATTTAGATTAATTACTTTTAGAATGTGTCATGAATTTGGCGTCAATAAATGAATTTGGGTTTAATTTTCTTCAGTTAATCTTGTTTCACTGAAAAACCTTGCAATCAATATTGCATCAGATTTATTAACATCCTTTTTTTTTGAGAGTTGATGTGACAGTTTTGGGTACATTTCAATAGCTTTAGTCCTGCTTGAGTCTTTAGATGAATTTATTAATTCAAAGTGTTTTTTCCATTTTGAGGGTCTCACAAAGAATATTGGTAACTCAAGCGCTGCACAAATACCTTTTATAGCACCAAATGTTTGACCAAAATTAAACATACTGGTTACTCCTTGGCCTGGCATAGCATTAACTTGTTCAACAACAACTGAGACTTCTTCATGTAAATTTACGTTGTTTTTAATCATGTTAACAAGAAGTGCACTATTTAACTGCCTTTTGTTTTTTTTTCCTTCTGTCATTACTGGTATGTCAAAAATATTAATAACTTTATTATTTTCTAAAATTGCTATTGCTCCACTAAGACCAGGGTCTATTCCAATAATTTTCATAATTGTAAATTTTTCAAATTTGCATTAGTGTAAATATTTTGAACATCATCTAGTTCCTCTAATGCTGTTAAAACTTCTAAAATTTGCTTACTTCGATCTTTGCTAAAATCCAGGTAATTTAGAGGTCTCCACTCTATTGAAGAATATTGAAATGACTCAACTTTTTTTTCTAATTCGGTTTTAATTTTATAAAAATCCTCTTTTTCAGTAATAATTTCAAAAACTTCATCTAAACTACTACAATCTTTTGCGCCAGCACTAATAGCAATTTCAAATATTTCATCTTCTTTAATTTTTTTTTTTATCTATATGAATGATTCCGCAATTTATAAACATATGAGTTGTAGAGCCAGTTTCAGCCAATCTTCCACCATTTTTTTGCAAGACAGTTCTAATACTTGATGCAGATCTGTTTTTATTATCAGTTAAAGTTTCAATAATAAAAGCTATATTAGATGGTCCAAAACCTTCGTATCTGAGATTTTCAAAATTCTTGTCACCACTCACTTCTGATTTACTAATTGCCCTTGAAATATTATCTTTTGGCATGTTAGCTTGTTTAGCAGCTTGGATGGCTGTTCTTAATCTGGGATTCATTTCAGGGTCTTTATCTCCTAACTTCGCAGCAACAGTTATTTCTCTCGAGAGTTTTGAAAAAATTTTTGATCTCTCTTTGTCGGCTCTACCTTTTTTATGTTTAATGCCTGCCCAGTGTGAATGTCCCGCCATGATTAATTAGCTAAGCTACCTCCATAAATTAATCTTTTGACTTTTTTTGCTAAACCAGTTTTTAAATTAGTTTCAACGATCACTCCTGATAAAGTTCCCTCACCTTCCGCAGGAAAATGACTTAATGCGTCTTTTTCTTTAAGAAATTTTTTTATTGAGTTTTCCTTATTCATTCCAATAACAGAGTTATAGTCACCGCACATGCCTATATCAGTTTGATAAGCTGTTCCACCGTCTAGTATTCGAGTATCAGCGGTAGGAACATGAGTATGGGTTCCAACAACACAAGTGGCTAAACCATCAAAAAAATGTCCTGTTGCCATTTTTTCACTTGTTATTTCACCGTGAAAATCTACAACTAAAAAATCTACATCTTTTTTTAATTTCATTTTATTAC
>MDSV01032755.1_pt1 | contig 23288 bp, 13 predicted proteins | sample 810851 | NCBI WGS metagenome assembly MDSV01 (sample SAMN05326640, study PRJNA326480) | marine metagenome | isolation source: seawater | place: Atlantic Ocean: North East | collected 2012 | reverse complement strand
GGTCGCGAAGCGGCGCCGCGCGTTCGCCGCGTGGCGCGTGCGCGCGGCGGCGCACGCCGCCCTGCGCGAGCGCGCCGAGCGCGCGGCGGCGGCGCGGTCGGCGCAAACGTGCCTGGCGCGCCTGGCGGCGTCGGACCCCGCAGCGCTCGAGGCGATGCGGCCGTTGGTGTTCGTGGAGCGCGCGTTCGGCACCAGGTACGCGGGCGAGACCCGACAAGCGGCGGGTCTGTGGTCGCGCGTCCTTCGGGGTGGGCGTTTCTCGCGCGACGCGACGCGAAAAAACGATTCGAGCGCGAACGATGTCGCGCGGACAACGAGACGCGACCGGACGAACGAAGTCGACACGAACGAGTCGGAAGTCGGATTCCCACTCGTCCGTCTCGCGCGGAGGCGCGCGCGGCTCTTCGCGGCGCGCGGCGCGTTCGCGTTCGCGGCGTGGGCTCGCTTGAGCCGAACGGAATCGCTCCGGGTTTCCGTCGCGCTCGAGCGTCACCGCGTTCGGAAACCGCTTCGTTCGTGTTTCTCGACGTGGAGACGCCTTCCGGCGGCGGCGCGACGCCGCGCTCTGTGCGTCGCGGCAGCGTTTCGAACGCGCGCGGCGCACAAAGCGCTCGCCGCGTGGTGGCTGCTCGCCGCTGAGACCGCCGAGGCGGGCGCTGAGCCTGAGCCGCCGCGAAGCTCGGATCCGAGCTTCCGCGAAACCCGCGAAACCGCTCCTTGGCGGCGCGCGGTCTCGGCGCTGCGGTGGGAGACCCCGCGCGGCCGCCCCGCCGCGCACTGGCTCGGCGCCGCGCTGAGCGCGGCGGCGCGCTTGGCGGCGCGCGAGGAGACGCGGATCGACCCGGACGCGCCGACTCCACCTGAACGCGCGACTTTGTTCCGCGAAACCGAAACTGAAGACGAGCGCGAGACGACGAAACCCGAGACGCGTCTTTTTCCGCGCGAGCCTTTTTCTTTTTCGCCCGCGAGCGCGGCGCTCGCGCGGCGCGTGCTGGTCGCCGGCGAGCGCTTGAACCGCGAGCGCGACTGGAGACGCGCCGAGTTGGACGCGTTCCGTGGTGTCTTGGAAGAGAAGTCAACGACGAGTTTGGATCTGGCCGCGGCGCGTCCGCGCCTCGCATGGACGCGCGCGCGCGGCGCCGAGGAGGAGGCGCTCCGCGCGACGCGCGACGTCCTCGTCGCGCTCGGCGACTTTTTCCGCTCCGCGGAACGAAGAGACTTTCCCGAAAGAGACCTTCCCGCGCGAGCTGTTGCGCGCGGTACGGAATCGTCGCGAGAGCGGACGTTACCCCGCATACCGAGGTCGCGTCATCCGGCGTCTCGAGGCGAGTGAGGAGAGGGACGCGACTCGAGTCTTTTCGTCGCGCGCCGCCGCGAAGGCGCGACTCGCGCGTGAGGTAAGGTCTACAAAGTACGTAAAAAAAACGCGCCTCGCGCGCCGTGCGCGCGACGAACCGATTTCGTTCCGAGGGCGCGAAACGCGCTCCAGCGCTCGGGCATGTCGGGACGCGCGAAAGAACCGTTTTCGTCTCTTCTCGGCGCCTCCCCTCTTCAGACGTGTACCGCGCGCACCGCGGGACATGGCACCCCCGAGCACGTGCGGCGCGTGCGCCATCCTTCTCGCGCTCGTATCCGGCGCGGCCGCCGCTCCGCGCGACGGCGCGGCGTCATCCGCGCGCGCCTCGCGTTCTGCCGCGCCGGTCGTCCAGCCTCGAGCCTCGGACGCCTTTTCTCCGCGGAGTGCGGCTCGCCTCCCGACCGGGGGGGAGACCTCACCCGGCTCGCCCGACCCGATCTCCGTGCCCTTCCGCGCGACCGCCACGTTCCACCCCGCGTACGCCGGCGCGTACGGCGCGCCCGGACCGCACGCGCCCGCGGTCACCACGCGCGCGTTCGACCTGTCCCTCGGCGACCGGGCGCGCTACGGCTTCGGTCGGGTCGTGGCGTCGTTCCCGTTCGACCACGAGCTTCCGGCGGACGCGGCGGACGCGGCGGACGCGGCGAGTCAATTCGCCGCGTTCCCGGTCGTGGCGTGGAGCGTGGGCGCGCACAACGCGTGTTCGCACGTGGACAACCGCGAGACTCTGTTCCACCTCGCGTCGTGGGGGTTCGTCGCTCTGTGTCCCGAGGTGTTCCCCGAGCCCTACCTCGGAGACGAGCGCGCGCCGTTCGAGGCGCTGCGCTTCGCGGCGGACCGCTCGCGAGACGCCGCGTCGCCGTTTTCGCGCGCGAACGCGACAGCTTTCGGGGTTGCCGGGTACAGCCTGGGCGGCGGGCGCGTCGTTCGCGGGCTCGCGACTCTCGCGAGCGGCGCGCGTTCCAGATCGAGAGGCGCCGCTCGCGGTCGTGACGACCGCGCGGACGCGATGGCGTGCGGAGACGCCGCCTGCGTCGCCGCCGAGACGAGAGCGGCGGTGAGCCTGCAGGGCTGGAACGAGGGCCGCGGAGGCGCGTTCGCGACGCCTCTGTTGCTGCTGGGCAGCGATGACGACGCCGTGATCGGACCGTGGCGCGACGGCATGGCGCGCGTGTTCCAACGCGCGACGGGGCCGAAACTGATGGGCGTCGTCCGCGGAGGCGGGCATAATCTCGGGCCGCACTACTTCTACGGGTGGATGAGCGCGTTTCTGCGGGGCGAGCTGTATCGCGACGCCGACGCCAAACGCGCCGTCTTCGGGAGCGCCGATTCGACGCCGTTCGGCGAGCACCCCAACATGCTGACCGCGCGGCGCGACTCTCGCGTCGACGGAAACGACGTAGATGGCGTGGAGACGTTCGAGTTCGAGGTGAGCGGCGAGGAGCCGTGCGAGGCGTTGATCCCGGACATGAGCTGTTGAGACGCTACGAGTGTTTTTCGCGCGTCGTCGAGGAGACTCTTCGCCAGTCGTCGCCAGTCGTCACGCGCCATCCATCAAGGCGAGGAGATCGTCCTCGGACTCGGACCCGGAAGCGTCGTCGTCGAACGCGGCTTTCGCTTTCTTCGACGTCCCGGCAGGCGATTTCTCAACCCCGAAACTCTTCATCACGTCCGCCAGGCCGGAGGCTTTGTTCCCAGTCCCCGCGTCGCCGCGGAACTCCAAAACGCTCGCGCCGCCGCCGCCGCCGCCGCCGCCGCTCGCGGCCGCGGCCCCGCCCGCGGGATCCCCGAACAAGTTCAGCTTGAACGTGTCATCGTCGCTCGGACCCGCGGACGCGCCACCACTCGCGCTCGTCGGCGCGCGGATCAAGCCGGCGAGCGCGTTCATCTCCGCGATGCCGCTCCGCGACTCGCGCCCCGCCGCCGCCGCCATTCGGTCCGCCGCGCTGCCCTTGGCGGCGTTCCCGCGGCGGACGTTGCCGTACGCGTCCCGGGCGGTACCGCCGCGCGAAGACGCGCCGTCCAGCTCGGACGCCTCCAGCGTCTGGATGGGCGCGGGCGGCTCGGGGGCCTGGCGGTCTTGCGAGTACATGTTCCCGCCCGGCGGGATCTCGGGCCGAGGCGCGCCCGCGAACCTTTCCTTCGCGCCGGCGTCGTCGAAAGAAAACGCCGAGAAGAAGGTCCGCTTCTGTTCCGAGCCGACGATGTCAAACCTGCGCGTCGTGCCGACTGGCCCGACCACGGACCGGCTTCGCGCGTCCGGCGCGGAGACGGGCAGCCTCACGCGTCCGTCCTCCAGCTGCAGCTTTTCGTGCAACAGCAGCGACACCTTGATGCGCTTGTCTCCCAGGAACCGAAACAGCTCGCGGCGCAGCGCGAGCCACTCGTGCTTGGCGAACGCGCCGTACGTCGCGCGCAGCTCCGCGTCCACCGCGTCCACCGCGTCTACGACGGCTTCCTCGGTCAAGTAGCTCTTGAGCGTGGCGAGGTGCAGCAGCGTGACGTTCAGGATGTCCTCCGGCTTTTCGCACGTCGCGAGCTGAAACTTGAATCCCATCGTCATCAGGTCGTACAGCTTGTCCATGGAGCTCTCGCTCAAGCGCATGATGGACGCGTGCGCGAGCTTATCGAAGATCTGCCTCGTGGCGGACTGCGAGTACGTCGGCTGGGGTGTGAACAGCTCGTTCACGAACTCTGGGGCGAACATCGCGCGGGTCACGTCGTGCAGAACCTTCACCGCCTTGGCATCGGACACGCTCTGCGCCCTCAGCCTCTGCTCGAGCACGTACAGCATCTCGACCCCGAGGTTGCACACCACCACGGGCAGGCACAGCAAGCATGTCATGTCGCGTGTCGACGACCGTGCGTTCGTCGACGAGCGCGCGACGCGTCTCGTGAACCTGACGCGAACCCCGCGCTCGCGCGCGCGCCTCCAACGCCTCGACCGAGTCGGCCGAGGAAGTCTTTGTCTTCGTCGGTGGGACTGCAGCTCACGAAGGAACGATGGAACGTTTTCGAGAAGGGAAGTCGAAAAGAACGAGTTCCCGCGTCGTGTGTGTCGAGCGGTTTCGCGGCGACGACGCGCGCGTACCGCACAATTGACTGATTGGCACCCTGACTCACTACCAGGACACACGTCTACTCGCCACTTTACTCACTCCTTCTTCCCCTGCACCATGTCGTCCTCCGCCCTTAAGTACTCGCCCACGTCCGCCTGGTGGAACGCCACGATGGACGACGCGTCGAGCTTGCGGCAATCCTGCGTGCTCTTGGCGGCGACGCCAAACCCGAGCGGCACGTCGGACATGGAGAAGACCACCACGCCCTGGTTCGCGGGCGTGTTCTCGGTGATGCGCCCCAGCCCGGATTTTAGTAAGTGGTTGCCGTACAGGAAGGACATCTCGCTCGTGGGCTTGACCCACATCTGCGAGACGCGAGAAAAGAGCGGGTCAGGAGACGAAACCGCGCGCGGAATCCGAGAACCGGTCGGGGTGAAAAACTCGTTTTTCCGGAAACGTTTCTGGAAAGGACGCGACAAATCGCGCTTTGTCGCGTTCGCGTTCGCGCGTTCGCGTTCGCGCGTCAGCCCTCACGAGCGCGTGGAATGAGACGTTTCTCGTCACGGAGGTTCAGGTTGAAGACTGAAATGCGACGCATCACCGGGCGACGAAACGAACGCGACGCGGCGCGGAGGCGAAAAATCCGAAAAAGCACAAACGACGCGCGAGGAACGGATTTCGCCGCGAGACGCCGCGTCGCGACGAAAACGTCGTTCGCGAATACAACAGCACGAAATCGTCGCGGAAACGCGTACCTTATGTTTCGCGTGCGCGGCGAGGAGCTCCAGCGCGCCGATGGTGAGCCTGAACTTGTCCGAGTGCGTGAACTTCCCCACGCACACGCCGAGGGAAACCAGCTGGTCGCGCGCGACGCTCGTCGCGCGTTTCATGATATCCTCGCGGACGTAATACACGCGCTGCGTTTCAAACGACGGGAAACAGCAAAGAGAGGGTCAACGAACGGTCTGTCTTGGGATCGCAGGTTCGCGCGCGTGACTTTGCTTTTCGTGCGCGGGAAGCGCGAACGCTCCCTCGGCGTCGGCGACGGACGGAAACCGACCGGAAACCGACCGACGTCGTCGAAGGCGTCGCGGCTATCTATACGCGAAAAACCCGAAAACCCGAAAACGTCTCTGTGTTGACGGCTCAGCCGAAGAAATTCAACCATGATATCGTTTGTGCCTCATAGACCGAAGCCGTTCGGAAGCGCGGATATTTCCTCATCACTGCTGTCTAAGACGCGCGGGTTCGGGCTGGGCTGCGGTGCGGTGGCCAAGGCGCGGGGGGCGCGGACGGGGGGAATTGCGCGCACGCGAGAAACATTCGCGCTCCGGAACCTCCCGAGAGCCGATTGCCGCGTTTCCGAGTGGGTGTGGGTTTTCTTCCACACCGCCTCGATCGGAGGCTTCGCGCGAACCGCGCATCTCGAGAGGGTCGAGGGGGACGGCCGCGCACACGACGTACCTTCTTGTGCAACCGGAAGCAATGCGGTTGGTCCGCTCTGTCCACGATGTTCTTCAGGTTTTTCCCGACGAACTTGAAGAGCTTCTCGAACACTTGCTGAATCTCGGACTCCTCGAGAGGCCTCATGACGCGCCGGGCTCGCGCGCGCCGCGCCGGGCGTTCAGTCGAGCGTGGGCCGCGGACTGGGTCGAGCGAAAGACGACGACGCGGCCGCGTTCGCGGGACCTCGTCGGTGAGGGCGCGGGGTACGCGCGGTCGCGTGTGAGACGAAGGAGGCGGCGGCTGCGAAAGTGCCGCCGCCGCTGGCGAAGCCGCGCCCGATACCAGCGACGAAATGCGACGAAGCGGCAAGCGGGTGGAATCATTCGAGCGAGGCCTTCGCGCCCTCATTCCTTCGCGGGCGTGCGCAGGCGACGATGGCGGCCGCGGGAATCGCAGGTGGGCGCATCACCGCCGGTGCCGGGTCGAACCTGTTGGGCCAGCAGGCGGCCGACCGCAACCAGGATGCCACCGTGTACGTGGGCAACCTCGACTTGCAGGTGCGTACAGAGCGCGCAACAAACCCTCGCAAAAATCAGACATCAGAACGAACGGTCTTCGGGGGCTCCGCGGGACCCATCGTGACGAGCGACGCCGGACGAACCTCGCTCGCGCTCGTCTTCATCCGTTTCCGCCGCGCCCCTGAGATGGGAGATCGCCCGCTGACCCGCGTCGTTCCCGCGTGCATCCCGCTCTCCCTCCCTCCACCCTCGCGACAGGTCACCGAGGAGATGCTGTGGGAGATTTTCGTGCAGGCGGGGCCGGTGGTGAACGTGTACGTCCCCAAGGACCGCGTGACGAACGAGCACCAGTCCTACGCGTTCGTGGAGTTCCAAGGCGAGGACGACGCGGACTACGCCGTGCGCGTGCTGAACATGATCAAGCTACACGGCAAGCCCATGCGCGTGAACAAGGCGAGCTCGGCGGAGCGAAAAAACGAAGACGTCGGCGCGAACCTGTTCGTCGGCAACCTGGACCCGGAGCTGGACGAGAAGCTGCTGTACGACACCTTCAGCGCGTTCGGGGTGGTGACGCAGACCCCGAAAATCGCGCGCGACCCCGAGACGGGCGCGAGCCGCGGGTTCGGGTTCGTCTCCTACGACTCGTTCGAGGCGTCGGATGCGGCGATCGAGGCGATGAACGGGCAGTTTCTGTGCAACCGCGCGGTGAGCGTGATGTACGCGTTCAAGAAGGACACCAAGGGCGAGCGGCACGGCACGCCCGCCGAGCGCATGCTCGCGGCGAACGTCGAGCGCAGGTCTGCCACCGCGCAGAGAAGGCCGCACACCATGTTCGCGGCGGGACCGGGGCAGGTGGCCGCGACGATCCCGGGCGGTCCCGGCGGGGCGCCGCCGGGACCGGGGCCGCCCGGAATGATGGGCGTGCCTCCCCCTTCCGGAGCGCCTCCCGGGATGCCTCCTCCTCCTCTCGGGATGATGGGGATGCCTCCCCCCTCCGGAGTGCCTCCCGGGATGCATATTCCTCCTCCCGGGATGATGGGGATGCCTCCCCCCGGGATGTACGGCATGCCCCCGCCGCCGATGGGCATGGCTCCGATGGGCATGCCCCCGCCGCCGATGGGGGCGCAAATGGCTCCGCCGCCGCCGATGGGCGCCGTGGGGGGCGCGCCGATGGGGGCGTTCCCCGCGAGCATGGCGCCCATGGGCATGGGTGCGCCGCCGCCGGGCATGCCTCCGCCGCCACCACCGCCGAAGTAGGACCTCTAGTGATGCGCGCGCGCATTTTGTCGAATCGGAAACCGGCGGCGCGAATTCGTCTCGTCGACTTCGTTACACAGCTATGCACGCGAAAAAAAAAGCGGCGCGCCGAGCGCTAGCGCGTCTCGCGCTCGCGGAACCGCGAAACCGCTCCGCGTCGTCGCTCTTCTCGGCGTGCCCACGAAAAGCACTTCTCTCTCTTCCTTCTCGAAAGCGTTTTTTATCTCTCTCGAAAGCGCCGCGCGACCCTAACCTCAGTACCGCTGGTCCTCGCCCCACTGCGGCGGCCCGGTGTAGTCCCCGCCGCGCGGCGAGGCGCGCGCGTCGCCGATCCCGTCCCCCGGCTGCCGCGGCCATTCGCCCTGGTTGTACTGGTCGTAGTACCCACCCTGGCCGTTCGCGTAGCCGCCGCCCTGGTCGAAACCGCCGTACGCGTCCCGCTGGTCGTACGCCCCGGCGGCGCCTCGCCCCGGCTCTTCCTCCTTGAACATCCAGATGCCGGCGGCGAGCGCGATGAAAAACGCCCCGGCGGTGACGAGGCCCAGGCCCTGCTTCTTGGCGAGGTTGGCGGGGTTGACGGAGGCGCGGAGCGCGCCGGCGTTCCCGGCGGATTTGTACGCGCCCACGCCGGTGCCCGCGCTGGGCTTGTATCCGGAAGGCACGGAGGCGAAGCGTTTGCCGCCGGCGGGCACGATGAGCTGCTGCCCGGGGTAGATGGTGTCTCCGCGGCCCAGCGCCTTGGCGTTGGCCGCCTTGAGCTCTTGCAGCGTCACGCCCCGCGCCACGGAGATGGCCCACAGGTTTTCGCCGCTCGCCACGGTGTGCGTGTTGAGGTTGGCGCGCGCGGCGACGGAGACGCGGCGCGCGCGCGGCGCCACGCGCGGCGCGAGGCGCACGCCGCGGACCTGGGCGCTGCGCCTGGCGGTCAGGGCATCGCCGCTGTGCGGTCGAGTGTCGGGAGGCGAGGCATTTTCCGTCAGAATCGCGGGTGCGAGCGTGGAACGAAGAATCGAGAGGACGCGGAAGGGACCTCGCGCCGGGCTGGGCGCGCGCGAGGACGCGTGCGAGCGGGCGAGACACACCTAGTGGGGGTGTCGATGCGCGCGCCGAGGGCGACGCGCGTGGCGAGCATGATCACGCCGCTGGAGCGGTTGCGCGAGCTGAATTATGCGTGGCGAAGAAGAACCGCTCTGGCGTCGTGCCGGTCATCGACTCGTTGGTCGACGCTCGCGCGCCGAATCCGGTCGACGCTCTCGAGGACCTTTCGCCATATCTCAGATCGCCCGCCCCGAGCTTGCCACTTCCGTGCGAGCAACCACACGAAGATGTCTGGAGTTCTTCGCGCCACCGCCCCCCTGGCCCGCCGCCTTAACGCGGTGCCCAAGGGCCCCGTGACCCAGGCCACCCGTGGCATGGCCTGTGCGTTCCCACCCGCGCGCGCCTAATCCCTCTGACTGCGCCGCTGGGGATATTTTTCTACCCTACCCAACGCACGAGGGTGGCGCCCGAGGGGACCGCACGCTCGCGCGTCTGCTCGTGAACGCGCGCCCTTCGTCCGAGTATACGCGATTCAACGAACCCTGACACCAAACCACCCTCACCCCCGATGACTGTTTGTCGCAGCCGACCCTAACGCACCCCCCAAGGTGGCGTACCCTTGGCTCGATCCCGGCAACCCCGCGAACTGGAAGGAGGAGCACGTCGTGTTCACCATCCTCGGCGGCTGGGGCCTCGTCATCTTCGGCGCGAAGCAGGCGTTCTCGTGATCGGCGAAACGTTTTCTCGCGCGCGGTGCGCGCGGTTATCGCAGGTGCCGCGCATCACGGCTCTCGAGACACGCCTCTGGCATGAAGGAAAGACGCGCGCGCGGTCGAGCCGATGTCGCGACGCATCACGAACTTGTAGTCTACGTAAATCCTTTTGTGATCCTTTCACGTCACATCATATTGTATGCACAAAACTGGTTAAACCCACGCCGTACGTCCCTTGCCGCGACTCCTCTCTCTTAGAACCTATGGCTCTTAGGTTGCACGTCGCTGACGACGCGCGTGGTGACGAGCCTGTGGTGGAACACCACGTACTCGAACTTGGAGAAGAGCCACCAGAAGATGACGTAGACGGCGAGGATCTGCACCCACGCGAACTTACACAGCTCGAGGAAGCCGGGCCGGTACAGCACCTGCTGCGAGGTGGGGATGCGCACGCGCGCGTGGAACACGAACTCCGAGCTCTGGCTGGACTCCCACACCGGCGTCTGCGCGTCCAGGAACGTGGTCTCGTTCCTGAAGTTGTACGCGTTAAGCATCACGGGCAAGCGCAGCGACGCGGCTTCGCGCGTGTCGCCCGCCATCTCGCCGTGCTCCGCAAACGGGAACACGGAGTGGTTGTAGACCAGCCGCGTTGTTCCCGCCTGGATCGCGTCCCTTTGCTGCAGCCGCAGGTACCCGTCCACGTAGTAGCCGCTGCCGGGCAGCGGCGAGGCGTGCTGCGCGACGGCGAGGCCGTTCAGCGCCAGGTCCACGCGGCCGTCGACGGCGTAATCGAACGCCATCAGCGCCTTGACGCCGTGCACGTCCCCCAACCCCCGCGCCGTGGCCTTGATGTCGATCACGTCCATCTTGCCGTCCATGTTCAGGTCCTGCTCGCTCGCCTGCACGTCCACGGCGGCGCGCGAGCCCGCCATCAGCGCGTTCACGCTCTCGAACGTGGACCACACCTTCTCGGCGCCGGGGCGGTTGCCCTCGAACACCATCAGCATGTCGTACTTGAACCGAACCGAGGGCTGCGCCACAAATGTCGTGGTCTTCACCCACATGTTCCCGGTCGTCAGCGCGATCACGAACGCGAGAATCAGGGACAGGACTGCGGCGGCGCGGTGCGTGGAGAGGCGCGAAAGGGCGGTGAGGGGTCAGACAAAGAGACGGGCCGTGTGGGAGAGAAGACTCGCGACTGGCGCGCGGGAGGACCGTGGATGCGCGCTCCTCTCTCGGTGGTGTCAGCTTCGTTTTGAACGCGCGTCTGGGACGTACCGACGCAGAGCGGCCTGTACAGCCCGGCCGGCGAGACCAGCGGGGCGTAGTGCCGCCTGGCGATGGGCTCCACGTACACCTGCACCATCGCGAACGGGCGGTGTCACGAGCGCCGCGCGACTGGGTTGTGCGCGGCGAGGGCGGTTCGGAGGATGTACGTTTCTCTCAACGTACTCAACGGTTTGAAAATGGATTTCGCGCTCAGAAAAAATTTTGCAATCGCTTGAACGGGATATGGGTCAAACCGCTCCGATCGACCCGATCAAGCACACCTGAAGTCGCGGCGTGCGCCGTCTTCGTCGTCTGGGGGATCGCCAGCAGGGGGGAGGACTGACGAAGCGACGAGTCAGCGTGTATGCGTTCAAGGGTCATTGATAGTAGGGACTTTTTATCTCTGAAGTAATACATATTAGTTATGCTAGTCACGGTAGCGCGTCGCGCGCGTTTGACACCCGCCGCCTCCGAGGCGCGTCGCGTCACACGAACTATTTGCTCACGCGGCTGCGCAGACAAACGCCGCGAGAACCGCGAGGGCCGCAGAGGCGGTTCTCCGCGCGGAGCTCTCGTAATCGCCGACCAAGAGTTTCGGCGGAGGCGGGGGCACAGCGTCGGCGGTCGCGTCGAGACCGGACCCGCTCGCGGCGTCGCCGGCGTCATTCGCGGCGTCGCCAGCCTCATTCGCGGCGTCGCCGGATCCGTCGACGCGCCCGGCGTCGCTCAGCGATTGCTCCGCCGCCTCCGCGCTCGCCTCCGCCTCGACCGCGGCGGCCTCGGCCGCCACGGCCACGGTGGCTTCGGTCTTGAAGGTCGCCAAGAGCCCCGAATCGATGCCCGGGATCGAAGCGAGCTCGGAGATGGGGTCTGACGTGGCGGTCGTGGGCGCCAACCCCGCGCTCGAGAGGGTCAGCACCAAGGCGTCGATCTCGGTGGCGTTCACCCGCGCCGGGTCGAGGTACACGGAAACGTCGTAGGTCGCCAAAAGGTTTCGCGCGCTGAGAAGAGCCCGTTTGCGTCCGGCCGCGAAGGTGGCGACGTCGCAGGCTCCCTTGGTCGCCTCGAGTCGCATCTTCGCGAACGCGTCGTCGCACGCGGCGTCTTCATCCGCCGCCGCCAGCTGTAAGCCGCCGATTTTGGCAATCGCGGACGCGCCTGCGAGCGCCGCGTTCGCGAAGATCTCGGCCAGGCGTCGATCCCGTGCGTCGCCGATGGACGTCAAGAGATCATCGCATGTCGACTCCGCGTTTTCGCGTTTCGAGTCCGCGTCGGCGCGCAACGTCTCGGCCACTTCCTTCTTCGCGTCGACGTCGGCTTGCGTCGGGGGCGCCGTCGGCGCGCTCGCGGCATCCGGCGCGTCTCCCGAACACGCGCCGTTCCCGGAAGACACGCACCTGTCAACGAACCATTCGCACTGCGTCTTGGCTTCGCACGCGGACCGGGTAACGTTCCAGCCCTCGCACACGCGTTGGCATCCGATTTTGCCGGGGTACGAAAGGCCGTACGCGGCTTGCGCGGCGTCGAACGACGCGTGCGCGCCGCACGCCGCCGTGGCCAATCGGAACTCCGTCTCGTTGGATGGCCTGCAATACGTAGAGTCGTAGTCTTCCTCGTACCCTTGTTGGCATCGGCTATCTGCGAGACAGTCGAGGTCGTCATTAATATACCAACAGTCATGATAGCCAGCGGCCTCAAAGTACGAGATGTAACTCTGAGGCGCGCCGTCATTTTCCAAGGCGTTGGCGACGGCATCACTGGAAGCCACGCAATCGCCGTAATCTTAAAAAAAAACGCACTCGGGTTTGGCGACGCACGATTCCTCGTCGTCATAATGCTGATAGCAGTACTCTAACACGCGATGGTATTCATTGGTGTACTCCCCGGTATATTCATCGTAATCGCTGAACGTCTCATTGAGGTAACCGTAAGTGAATTCGTAGCTAAAATCATCGCACTTCCCGAGTGCGTGACACGTCGTCTGCTGTTCCCACGCCGGGCAAAACTCGTCATCACCCCACGCGTATGGCTTTCGGCACGTCGCCGGGGTGAACACGCCGAACTCGCACTTGGCGGTACTGTTTCCCCATTCTCGGACGTACGACGCATCGCACATCGGCTCACACCGATCCCCGTCGAGCATGATGTGACAGTCGACGTACTTGCCGTTTGCCGGGGCAGATACGGAGCCGCAAGAGGTCGAGGCCGTGATCTGTAACGAGATGGTCGCGTCCAGGTTGACGCCCCACGTTTGCGCGACGTCGGCGAACGACTGCGTCTTTCGGCAACCGACAGCCGCGATGGCGACTTCAATGTCTTTGATTAAAGCACATTGCGTGTAATTTGCTTGCGTGTAATTTTCGCCTTCATCATAATAGTCATCGAAGTCCTGCATCGCACACCTTGCGGCATATTCGCACTCTGTCGCATCCAAAAACCAACACTCGTTCCAGTACAAAGACATCAAGGCGGTCCACGACGCGGGCGCGCCGTCGGCTGAGATGAGGTCATAGACCTCCGTGTGCTTAAGTGCGCACCATCCGTAGATCCAGTGACAGAGCGAGTTCCCGTCGCACGAAGTGGCATTTGTGAGGCCATAGCACGTTTGCGTCGCGTTGCTCAAAGTACTCGGCTTCGCGGCATCGTATAAGTCCCAAAAACCGTCCCGCCCCGTGTAGTTGTACGGACCGCAGTCTCCGTTGGCTCTACACTCGATATGCTCGTGCAATAAAGGACAGATCGTGTCATCTGAAGGGTATGTTGCATCGGCCGCATATACTGAGGTTGTCACCGCGAGGGCGGCGACAAGCGCGGCAAGCCGCGCGAGACGCATCGGACAAGGCTGGCGAGATTTTCGCCCAAAGTTCAGGGTGCTGATGACGAGCACGACGTTGAGGGAAAGAATTTGTCAGCCGCGTTTTCTCGGGTATCTACGTGCTGTACGTAGCTACGCGTTGACGACAACGACGGCGACCGAACCGGAGGGCGCTGAGCGCGCGGAGACGTCGCTCGCGGAGTGTCTCCCTCTGACTCGAGCGCGTGCGGCGATCGTGCGCGCGGGCTCGCGCCCGGATCGACTCCGCAAACGTCCGACCGGTCCAGTCGGGGCAGGGTCCCGTCAGACTGTCTACAGGTGCGCAGACGCCGGGTTCGTTAACCGCACCTGTGCGATGAGGTCACCGCCGCACGAGCCAGGTGGTCGGATGCGCGACACGACGGGAAATCTCCGGGACTCGAGAGGTTTCGAAGAGTATCCCGTGCACTCCGAACGACGCATGTCCGCGCTCGTCGCGCGACCCGGAGTGGCGGCGCGCCAACCCGGCACTCTTGGAGAGGCGATCTCTCCATAGTTCCGGGAAAGTTCCAGGAAAGTTCCACGAAAAGGTTGAACAAAATTCCAAACTCTTTTTCTTCGAAGCGAGCACCCGTTCCGTTCGAGGCGGACGCACGCACAGAAGTCGAAGAGGCCGGCGGTTCCCGGCGCACCGCCATGGCGGACGACACGCGGGTGTGCTCGCCGAGCGGCGCGCCCGGGGGATGGTGCGCGCGCGAGGCGGCCGACTGCGCCTCGAGGTGCGCGCTCGAGGTGGAGTACGCCGCGGAGGCGAGCGACGCGTCTTTTTTCTCCTTCCAGGCGTCGTTGACGGTGGTGAACAACCAGCCTCGCGCGTCCCTGCGCGCGTGGCAAGCCACTTGGGCGTTCGCCGAGGGCGAAGGCGTCGCGCGCGACGCCGCGTTCGCCACGGACGTCGCCGTGCTCGTCTCCCCCGGAGGCCCCGGAGGCCAGCCCGCGAGGCTCGTCAACGCGCTCGGCGAGGGCGGCGCGGTGCCGCCGGCCGGCGGGCGGAAACAGTTCGCGTTTCCGGGCGTCGCGTCCGGCGCCACGCCCCGCTCCGTCGCGCGCGTCACCCTGAACGGCGCGACGTGCGCGGCCATACACCACGGTCATCATGATCCCTTCTCCGAGCCCGAGCCCGGCGCCGCTCCGTCGCCCCCTCCGTCTCACGCGTCTCTCGCGCCGTGTCCGCCGGACGCCGTCTCGTTTCGCCGCTTCTGCTGCGGCGACGCGCTCGTCGAGGCGCCGACGGATCAGGCGTCCGAGTCGGAAAAGAAAAGCTCGGAAAGCGACGGCGTCTTCGCGTTCCGCGGCGCGCCCAGCATCGAAACGGTCGTCTCCGCCGCGCTTCTCGTCGTCGCCGGCGCGCTCGTGCTCGCCGTCCTGGCGCGCGCGGCGCGCGCGCTCGGGCGCAGGGTCCGACCGACCCCGCGCGGCGCGGAAACGCCTCGCGACGCGGAGAGCGACGCCGAGACGGCGCGCAAGACGACGGCGTTTCTCCCCGGGCAGACCGCGTCCGCGCCGGCGGCGGACTGCGACGGGGTGGTCGTGCGATCGAGCGCCGCGCCACACGAGCGCCGTCCTCTTCGCGCGGGCTCGGTCACCTCGCAGAGTGTCTCGGCGACGACCCCGGTGTGGGTCCCGCGCGTGGGTGTGGGTCCCGCCGCGAGGGGCACCGCGTCTCTCGCTCAGCCGGCGTGCGCCGAGCGCCGACGCGGCGACTCGAGCGACTCGAGTTCGGACGCCGAGTCCGCCGAGTCCGCCGAGTCCGCCGACGGCGCCGACGCGCTCGTCGTCGTTCCGGTGAGCGAGATCGAGCTCGGCGACGTGCTCGGCCGGGGCGCGTACGGTGTCGTGCGCCGAGGCGTGTGGAAGCGGAAAGCGCCGTCGGCGGTCCGAGAGTCGGGCGTCGCGGACGAAGACGACGACGCCGCCGCCGACGACGACGCGGAGACGCGCGTCTGGACGTCGACGCGCGTCGCCGTGAAGACGCTCCGCGCCACGCGTCTCGGGGCGCGGCCTTCGCGCGGCGCGCTCCGCGCGTTCAAGCGTGAGGTCGCCGTGCTTTCCCGACTGAGACACCCGTGCGTGGTGCGCCTGCTCGGCGCGTGCCTGGCGCCCCCCGACCTATGCATCGTGGAGGAGCTCGTGGAGGGCGGGAGTCTGCACGCGTACCTGCACGGCCCCGGCGCGCGGCGCGGCGACGCGGGCGATTCGTCTTCGGACGCCTTCGAGACGCTCGAAACGCGCCCCGCGACGGATCCGAGCGTCGCGGTCGCGCTGGACGTGTGCTTCGACGTCGCGCGCGCGATGGCGTACCTCGCCGCGCGCGGTGTGACGCACCGGGACCTCAAGTCGCAGAACGTGCTGCTGACGTTCCCGGACCGCGGCGTTTCCGGCGTTTCCGGAGAGACAAAGAGACGACGATTGCGCGCCAAGGTGGCGGACTTCGGCATCGCCAAGTCGCGCGACGGCGGCGGTGCGAACGGCGTGGAAACGTTTTTGTGCACGAACGGCACGACCGGCGTGGTCACCGGCGGCGGCGCGGCGGGGACGCCCGCGTGGATGGCGCCCGAGCTGTTTCGAGACACGCCCGTCGCGGACGAAGCCTCGGACGCGTACAGCTTCGGGGTGGTGCTCTGGGAGTGCCTGACCGGGAAGACGCCCTGGGGATGGCTACGCGACCCCATCCAGATCGTGTTCGCGGTGGCCGTGGAGGGGAAACGGCTGCCGTTTCCTCTCTCCGGACGCGAAGACGCGCGAAGACTTCTACGCGCGAAGACAAAGGTCGAGGACGGTTTTTCTTTCGCGAAAAAAAAAAGCGACGAGGAGGCCCTGCGCGCGCTGCTGGAGCGGTGCTGGGCGGAGGCTCCCCGCGACCGGCCGGGCTTCGAGGCGATCGGGGAGGTCCTGCGGGGGCTGAGGGCGAGTGTCGCGCGGGGAACCGAGGCGCGCGCCGAGCCGTGACGACACGAATCGTCTTGACGGCGAAACGCCTCCGCGCCGACGCTCGGCGCTCGTTCTCTGACGAGAGACGGAAATGAACAGATCGAACCACCCGTCCGAACGCCTTTCGCCGTCGACCAGCCAGCGCGATTGTCGAGTCGCGTGGATCTCGCGCGTGGCACTCCGTCGCGCGCGCGGGCGCCTCGGCCTGGCGTTCGCGGCTGGCACGGATACCCGAGCGAGGTCGACCCAGGATGCGCCGCGCGAGGGCGACGCCGTCGCGTGTGCCTCGGCTCCTGTGGCTTTCGGCGCAGGTCGCGTGTTTGGCCGCGCTCGTGCCCTTCACCGCGGCCGCGGCATCCTCGGTGCAGATGCATCCGGAAGCGGCCGCGTTGAACCCGAGCTGGACGATGGACGAGCCCGGGCTGGGCACGTGGGAGACCTGCGACACGTGCGAGCAGTGCGTGCTCGACGCGGTCCCGGGCGGCGTTCCCCCCCCCAAGCCAGCCCCGGGCGCGGACGGCAAGGTGCACTGCGCGAAGTGCCTGGGGTGTTCGGTGATCCTGCGCCGGCTGAAGCCGTCGACGCCCATGCTGGGCAAGGACGTGAAGGTCTTTACGGGCGCGTCGGGCGCTGCCGTGCTGAAGGGGGTCACCGCGGAGCGAGGGGAGGTGTTCGTGAAGACGTGGTGCGGCCTGAAGGGCGGGTACAGGCAGACCCCGCGCAATCAACCGATTCCGGAGACGTGCGAGAAGGATGGCGCGCACCTGCCCGACAGCGAGAAGCAACCTTGCGGCGAGCGCGGCGGCGTGTTCGGCTGGTCCGAGTGCAACTTCAAGTTCCTCAACGCGCTGGACGCGATGGCGCTGGACGCGAACTTATCCTCCGCGACGCCGCGCACGTGGACGGAGGAGATCCGCGCGTTCCTGCCCGCCGGGGGATACGGAGAGGGCCCCGACGCCGGCGAGCCCGACTCGAGCGCGGGCGCCAAGGTGGAAAACGTCAAGGCGCAGTTTTACGAGCCCGCGCCCGGCGTCGCGGTGGAGGCCATCTTCTCCGAGGGCGCGTCCGCGCGCGTGCTGGACCTCGCGAAGCGGATACAGCACGAGGACATCGTGCGGTGCGCGGTGTTCGACCTGCTGTTCAGCGAGCAGGACAGGCACGGACAGAACGTGTTCGTCTCCGAAGAGGGAAGAGTGGTGGTCCTCGACAACGAGGGCTCTTTCGGCCCGATCAACTCCATGTTGCTCCCCGGGGGGCAGAAGTTCGAGGTGTACCGCATCGGGTACAACGCCGTGTGCTGCGGTAATCTACCCGGAGGCAAAGCGAAGAACTGCCCCGGTGTGCCCAGCGCGACGAGCGCGCCCGAGGTGTGGGTGGACTACCGGTGCCACGCGCCGTCGCGCTTTGTCGGCACCGGGCTGCCTCCCGGCGTCGAGCCCTTCCTGCGCCGCGTCGCGGCGATGAGCGACGCGGAGGTGTTCGAGCACTACGGCATGGCGCACGAGAAGCACGCGAAGGTGCTCAAGCAGAGAGTCGCGGACTTGCTGGACGGCGGGTTCGAGCGCGCGTTGCTGCTGGCGTACTCCAGGCAGAGACGCGGGAACGGCGAGGATTACGGGAACGACTTTTATTACGGCGTCGCGCCGCCGTGCTGCGCGACGGAGGAGGGGGCGTGCAAGATCCGCGGCGCCGACGAAGGGCCGCTCGGCGAGGTGTGGGCGGGCAACGGCGCGGGCGCGGAGGCGCTGGCGCTGTGGGTGGAGGGGGAAGTGAAGATGCCGAGGGGGAAGGTTGCCGAGGGTGGGGGGGACGGAAACGGGAGGGGGGACGACGACGCGGAAACCGCGAGACGGCGACGTCTGACGAGGCGCGCGACGTCGCGGAGGCTGTTCGGCTATAGTTAGCGTACAGACTGTCATGACTGTATGTACATAGGGACGTTCACGAGTGCCCTACGACGTCTCTTAGTGATCTCCCCGCGACCTCGCACGTGGACGACGCGAACGTGCGCCGCTCTCTTCTCCTTCGGTTTGCGCGGAGCTCGCGCGCGGCTTTCAAAAAAAACGTTTTTCATCCGCTTCATCATCAGTCTCGTGAGGATCCCGAAACGCGCGTGACGGATCACGCCGCGAGTTCCGGAATCACGCGACGATCGCGCGATCGATGACGTCGTCGCGCGCTGCTTCACTTTTTGCTATCCCCCGCGACGCGACAGAACACGGCGCGCGTGGGGGGCACGCGAGCGGAGTGTCGAGTTGACGACACGTGCCTCGTTCGGGCCCTGATGTCGCACGCGGAGATGCGCTTCGCGTCCTCGGTCGGGCGTCTGTCCTCCCCCGCCGCCGTCGCGCCGCGACGCGCGCGCGTCGCGACGCGAGGTTTTCGCCCATGCCACGCCCGGGGAACGGGGCGTAAAGCGCGCGTCGCGCGCGTGGACGCCGCTTTCGTCCCCTCGGGGGTGACGCTTCCCGATCTCCAGGACAAGGGCGGGCGCGCGGTCGTGGAGCTCGGCGGGGGCAAGATCCTGATTCAGGAGTTCATGAACGACCTGTACGCGGTGTCCAACAAGTGCCCGCACCTCGGGCTCAGCATGCAGGGCAAGACGGCGCTTTTGAGCGCGGACCTCCGCGACGACGGGTGCATCGTTTGCCCCGCGCACGGCAGCGCTTTCGACCTGCGCACGGGCACGCCGGAGGGGGAGTGGTGTCCCGGCCTGCCGACGCTGCCGCTCGTGGGCAAGCCTCTGGAGGGAACCCCCGAGCCGCTCCCGACGTACGACGTGCGCGTGGGGGCGGGGGGCATGATCGAGGTGGACGTCGACACCCCCAGGCGCGAGAGAGATTCAGATTCGAGCGCGGACGCCGGCGGGGACGCGGAGACCGCCGCCGCGGACGCGGCGTCGTCCATGTCCGGCTCCGAGCCGGGCAGCAGCGGCGAGGACATCGGCGTGCTCCGCGGCTCCGAGCTCGCGGCGCTGCGTCAGATCCCGCTGGCGGACGCGAGTCCGGGCGAGAACGTGGTGGGCGCCGAGGGCGTGCCGGAGGCGATCATCCTGGCGGAGCGCAAGTCGAAGCCGCTGCGGAAGTGGAGACTGGGCTCGTACGTCGCCGCGTCCATGGCGGCGGCGGCGCAGATGGTGAGCGTGATCCAGCTCGGCGTGGAGCGGTGGCCCGCGTTCATGGACGACGCGCCGCTGCAGATTCTGACGGACGCCCTCGTGATCGTCTCCGGCTCGCTGCTGTGGCGCCAGGAGCTCAAGAACCGCGCGGAGAGCCTGCTGGTGATTTGGGACAAGGCGCGGCGCCGGGAAGAGAGCCTGACGCGCGCGGAAGCCGGGCTGGGAGACACGCTGTGGACCTCGCGCATGCGCAAGAACCTCAAGATGCCGGGGGGGCTGGGCGAGCGCATGGGGAGGAGCGTCGACGAAAGCGCTGACGAGGGCCAGGGGAAAGCGTAGCCTGAGGTGAGAGGTGAGGCGACGCGAGGCGCGCGACGCTCGCGTACCTTTCCGCGCTCCTTTCGAAAGGAGCTATACTACTAGTTACGTGAAAAAGGTAGTATTACCTTCGTAGCTAGCTAGCTAGCGAGCTCGTCTTCGCGCGACGACGGCCGGCGCGGCGAGACGCCGCGCGGCGACGCCGACTCGGACGCGTCATCCCCAGACGCCTCGCCTTCGTCGCCGACGTCGTGCAGGTCCTCCGCCGCCTCCAGGATCTCCGCCGTCGTCTCCGCGCCGATGGTCGCCTCGAGCGTCGCCTCCGCGCGCGCGGCGAGGCTGAGCGCGCCGTCGCGGTCGTCGCGGGGCGTCGGCAGGACGTGCCGGATGAGCACGCCCAGGAACACGATGCACCGCTGCACCAGCTCGCCCGGCGGCTCGTCGCGCTCCTCCGCGAGCCACGGGACGAGGTACCCCGCCGCGGTCTGAACGCCCCCCCGCGCCAGGAACGCGGCGCGCGACGACTCGTCGCGCGCCATGAGCGACAACAGCGCTTCCAGAATCTCGCAGCGCACCGCGTCCGGCGAGGGCTGGCCGAACGCCGTCTCGGGGTCGTCCACGTCCCACCCGATGGACACCGCCGCCGGCGCCTCGCCGTCCTCGCCCCTCCCCTCCGGGAACGCAACCTTCAGAGGCGGAGGGGAATACTCATCGGAAACGTCCGCGCGCGAGACGCGCGGAGCTCTCCGCGAGTCCACCCCGTCCCCGCGGTCCAGGCGCCACTGCTCGAGCGCGCGCTGCAGGAGGTCCGAGGGGCTGTCCCGCGGCGGCGGCGGCGGCGCGCCCACGGGCTCGAGCGCGCGGGTCAGCGCGTCGGCTGCGCCGGCGGCGCCGGCGGCGGCGCAACTCGCCGGCGCGTGGACCCAGCATCCCCGCAGGACGCGCGTCGCCGCGAGCATCTCCGCTCGCGTCGGAGGGTCTGCCATGTCGCTCTCGCCCGCGAGAAGGGAAGCGTCGTCGTCTTCGTTTTCGTCCAAAAAAGCATCCCCGCCGGCGTCGGCGCCGCGGCGCGCGCTTTCCTCGCCGCGGGTCCCGTCGCGGCGCCGACGAAGCTGCTTCTCCGCGACGGCTCTTCGCCCGAACGTGACGCGCAGGATCCGCGCGGCGTGGTCCGTCTCCGTCGTCGCGAGCTTCTCGCGCAGCGTCGACAGACGCAGCGCGCGCGACGAGATTTGTACATCGCGTCGCGAAGTGTCACGAGAGGTGTCGTCTCGGCTCGGCTCGGGTTCCGCCAAGCGCTCGAGCAGCGCGGCGAAGCGCGCATACTGCTCGGCGCGGCAGCGCGCCAGCGCGCGCCGCGCGCCGGCGCGGAGGTGCGCAAAGGCGAGGTTCCACTCGCCCAGCGCGCGCCCGCGGTCGAGCGCGGAGGCGAGCGCTCTGAACTCCGGCTCCCACGCCGCGACGTCGCCGTACGCGTGCCACGGCGCCTGCGCTGTGTCGAGCGCGGGCGGGGCGAACGGGGGGGGCTCATCCGCCGCGGAGGTCCCGGCGCTCGAGGTTTTTCTTTCGCGGCCCGCGGTCGTCTCGTCTCCGGCGTCCTCCGCGTCGCGCGACGCCATCGCGGATCCGATCGCGCGTCGCGTTCCGCGTCACCGCGCGGTGACTGAGGTTCGATCGACTCGGGTGGCGTCTTCGCGGTTCGTTCGGGTTTCCCGAAGCGTGCCCTCGCGTCTTTCCCGCCGCGAGCCGGGCTGGGCGGGCCCCCTGTGAACGAGACGTCGCGGATGACGAGTCGAGTCGAAAACGCCGGTGAGTCCCGTCGGTGCGTCGTCGGTCGGCGAGAGTTTCGTTCGCGAGCGCGTCCGGGGTTGGGCCTCGGGATCAGTCGTGCGGTTTCGCGTCACGCGGGAAGAGGCGACATATGTGCATCGAGTGGCACGCGGGTCGCCGTCCGTCGGGACGGACGTCGCTCGCGACGCGGTGGATCGACGCGGGCACCATCTGCGCCCCGGCGAAATCTCGCGCCGGGGCACGCGCTTTCGGTACCCGCGTTTGGTAATTGGACGTTCGCGCGTGCGCGTCTGTCGCCCGCCTTTGCGCGACCGCGCGCCCACGGGATCGGGGCGGGTCGGGATAACGGGCGCCGCGCCTCGCCCGACGCTCGTCCCTGTTCGACAACGCGCGCGCCTGACCCGAAACGCCTCCTCCCGCACTCGGACCTTTTACTTTGCAAACATCACGTCCCGAGGCTTGGACGAAACGAGAAAAATCGCGCGACGAAGACCGACGCGAAGGCGCGCGAGACGGGGCGGAGGGACGGCACGTCGCGAGACGCGCGACGAAAGCAAGAGTGCACGAACCGTACGGAAGCGCGCGCGGTGGCGCGCGGACGCTTGGCAGACGCTACCCGGAGTGAGCGCGCGAAAGGACGGATCCGTCTCGTCTAAAACGTTTCGCGTGATGACAAAAATTCTCCACCGATCGAACGTCGAAGCAGTTGACGTTTCTTGAAGCGAACGCGAACGCTTCGCGGTCGCGTACACGAGCTCTTTCGCCGCGCGCTCTTTCCCGGCATCCCTCCGCGACTATCGTAACTCCCTGATGCGTCAGTCCAGCACGTCCATGACGTACGACCCGATGGCGGCGTCCTGCGCGCCAGTACCGGTCAGGTCGCACACGATGAGCTCCTTCCCCTTCCTGCCCTTGACCTGCCCGGAGACGATCGCGCCGAGCTCGGCCTGCACGTCGTCGGCGGTCATCACACCCGCGGCGATGGCGCTGCGCACCTCGCCCACGCGCGCGCACTGCGCGGTGATGTCCGTCACAACCTTGGCCTTCTTCAGCACGTTGGGCGGGATCTCGTTCTTCGTGGGCTGGTCGCTGCCGCTGCAGACGATCAGCGCGTGCGGCCTGAGCCAGGACTCCTCCAGCACCCACTCGCCGCCGGGGGTCTGCGTGAACACCACGTCCGCCGCGCGCACGGCGTCCTCCGCCGACGCGCACGCCGCGAAGGGGTACCCGAGCTCCTCGGACATCTTGTCACAGAAGGTCTGCGCCTTGGAGACGTCGCGGCTGTACGCGAAAGCCTCCTCGAACCCAAACACCGTCGCGGTCGAGCGCGCCATCGACTCGGCGATGACGCCTGTGCCGATAAACGCCACGCTCTTGGCGCCCTTCGCGGCGAGGTGCTTCACCGCCACCGCGCCCGCCGCGCCCGTGCGCAGGTCCGTCAGGTACCGGTTCTCGTGCAGGATCGCCTTCGGCCCGCCGTTCGCGGCGTCGCACACCACAAACACGCCCGACCCCGCGGGCAGACCCTTCTCCACGTTCTTGTAGAAGCTCACGCACGCCAGCTTCACCGTCCACGTCGGCGCGCCCTCGATGTACCCGCCCTTGACGTGGCAATCGCC
>MDSV01137337.1_pt1 | contig 23293 bp, 12 predicted proteins | sample 810851 | NCBI WGS metagenome assembly MDSV01 (sample SAMN05326640, study PRJNA326480) | marine metagenome | isolation source: seawater | place: Atlantic Ocean: North East | collected 2012 | reverse complement strand
GGGGCGCCCGCCGGCGCGGCGGCGCGCAGCCGGGCGCGCGCCGCCGCGGGCAGGGAAGAGGGCGGCCCCGGCGAGAAGAACACCGCGCCCGCGGAGACGGGACACGTGAACGCGCCCGTTCGATCGAGCTCGATCGTGGACACCACCGCGCCCATCTGGCGCCACCGCCGAACGCTCACGGCCGCGGGAAGAACGCGCGGGTCTCTCCGTTTCGCGTTTGGCGGGTCGGTAAAAACCGAATCCGCCACGAAAAAGACGGGGTTCGCTTTTTCTTCTCGGTCCAGTAAGGCCGGCCTAGACCCAGAAGATTCGATCTCGCGAATCGCGGAGTCTCCCCCGGAGAAGTACACGCACCCGGCGTGATCCTCGACGTCCTCGAACCCGAACTGGTCCGCGAGACGCGCGGAGAGCGCGTCATCCTCCTCCTCCGCTTCTTCGCGCGTTCCCCGCGTTCGACTCGACGGCGTTTTTTTTTCGGCGGCCCGCGCTCGCCGCCGCGCCGTGCGCCAGACGGGCGCGTCCCCCGGCTCGAGCCGGTTGTCCAGATCACAGCTGTCCACGCGCACGAACGCGTCCGAAAACGCGTGCATCGCCGCGTTTTCCGCGAACAAATCCAGAAGCTCGCGCCCGGGCGTCTCCGCGCGGCGCTTGGCGGACGCGTCGTCTTTCGAGCGCCGCGCGCGACCGCCGACCGGCGGAGCGCCGGCGCCGGGAGCGGGGAGGTAAACGATCTGTTCGTTGTCCGGCTGGCGGTCGAAGAGGTACTCGTACAGGCGAACCTCCGCCTCCGGCAGCGGCTCAACGTGCGTCAGCGGGTCGTCGTAGTCATGCAGGCGCGCCTCGAGCTGCTGGTCCTTCTCGTGCAGCTGCGCCACCTCGCGCAGGTCGGAGATCTCCGCCGCTTTTTTGGGCGACGGAGAAGCCTCGTCGAAGAAGAGCTGCGAGACGGGGTCGTCCGGGCGGTAATGCGAGACGTAGTGCGTGAAGAACGAGCCGAGCTCATCGTGCGGCCACGCCGTGAAGTCGTACGGCGGCAGGGCGCGCGACTCCTTCAGGATGGTTTGGAAGTCGCGCTGATCCGCCGGCGCGAGCGACGACTGCGCGCTCAGCCGCTCGAGCACGTGCGCGAGCGTGGAGCACCTCAGGGCCATGAACCGCCGGCGCGAGTGGCGCGCGGCGTCCGCGCGCCACGCGCAGTGCACGTCCCCTTCCGCGAAACAGCCGACTAAATGCACGTCACTCGAGGCGGCGGAGCAGTAGAAACGCTGACTCGCGCCCTCCAGCTCGAACACCTGCCCGAACCAGTTCTCGGGGTCGTTCTCGTCGACGCCGCCGTCGCAAAACACGCCTCGAGCGCGCAAAGCGCGCATCTCATCCGGCGGGCACCGCGCGTCGTACGGGGTGTCGTCACGGACGGTCAAGCTTCTTTCGCTTTGGTACGCGTCATTTTTGCGCAGCTGTACGTGCACGTCGTGGTGCAACGCGCGCCATCGCGCACCCTCGAGCGCGTCGCCCTCCGGCGTGCTCGCGGGAGCGGTCTCCTCGCCGGGGGGCTCGCACACGCCGAAGTCTCGGAACGCGAGCTCGCGCCACACGCGCTCGCCCCCAGCCACCTGCAGCACGGCGCGAGATGTCGCCATCGCCGCGACGACATCTCTCGCGTCCAGATACAGGAGCGTCTCCTCCAGACACTCTCGGGGGAGCGTCTCCAGCGTCGCCGCCATGTCGCACGCGCGCGCCTCCGGATCTGGGCAATGAGATTATTGACCCGACGAAGGCGTAATGGTGCGGGCAGTTATGCTACGAAACGAGCGTCGTGCGACGGAGACTGTTATTTTGGTTTTCGCGGCGCCGATCCGCCGCGCGTCTCTCGCGCGCTCCATTACAACGCCGCCGCACCGGCACCGCCGCCGCACGGGCACTCGCGCGTCTAAAGCACGTCGCGCAATATGGTTCGCTTGTACAGCCGCGCCGCGATCCCCAGCACGCGGAGGCACACCCGCGGCGGCGGCAACGCTTCGCCGGGCGTCCCCGCCCTCTCTCCGTTCGCAAACGGCAGCGCCGGGTCGTCGCCGACGGCGTCCAGGTTAGCGGTGCCGTGCTTCAGGACCCCCTGGACGAGCGCGGGGAAGTGCGTGCGCTCGTCCCACCAATCGGGCAGGTCTTTCGTCTTCATGTTCGGCAGAGGCAGGTCGGTCACCGCGAAAGCGTTCTTTTTTTGCCCGGGTCCTCTGCGGCGCGTCGCGGCGGCGCGCCGCAGCGTCTGCAGAGTCTCCAGAGACGCCGCCGCGCGCGTCGCGTACACCGCCGTGAGCAGACCGAACGGGCGCAACTGCTGACGCGGCTTTTGGGAAGGAGAGGGCTCAGTGCCCCGATCCGAACGATCCGAACGAATCGGAATCGGCCGAATCTCGAACGCGTCGTCGTCGTCGTCGGCGTCGTCGTCGTCGGCGTCGTCGTCGGCGTCTTCGGCGTCCGAGCCGACGGCGCCGCTCGGCGCCGCCGGGCTTGCCGCGCGCGTCGCCGCCGCGAGAGTCTCCGAATCGCCCTCCGCGTCCTGTTTCTGTCGTTTGCTCCCGCAGACGAAGCACCGGCACGTCCGCACGTCGTGGTCGGACGTGTCCACAGCTCGGCGAGCCTTGCCGCCGGTCATGTCGAGTATCAGCGCCATCTCCACCGCCAGCGCGTGGAAAGCCGCGCGCGTTTGGGGAACGGATCTCGGCGCCGCCAACTTGGAAGCGCGCGCCAGCGCGTGCCAGTCCGGCGCGCCGGGCGCATCCGCGCGCCAAGGCAGACCGTGCGCGGTCACGCCGCGCAGGAGTCGCATCAGGTCCGCCTTGGTCCAGTCGGATACGCGCGCACGCGCGGCGCGGAGCGAAGCCTCGCCGGAAGCCGAGCTCGCGTCGTCGGCGCGTACCGGCGCGTCGCCCTCCGCCGCCGCGAGCTCGGTCCACGCCAGACGGTTCATGGCGTCCACGACGCGTCGCGCGTCGCGTCGCGCCGCGTCGTGTCGCGCTTCGCGCCGCTTCTTCCGCGCTTCGCACGACGCCCGCGCCGCCGCGAGCGCGAGGTCCGCGGGTGCGAATTTTTCGAAAACGCGCTTCCGCGCCCTCGGCCGCCCGAGCTTCGCCGCCACCCACGGCGGGTCCGCCGGCGGCGGCGTCGCGTCGGGCGCGCCCAGAACCTCAGCCAGACGCTTCGTGCGGGCGGAGAGCGTCTCGTACGAAGGCCACGCGCACGGGTCGTGTTCGAACGCGTCGCGCCGTTTCGGACCCGACGCGGACGTCTCGCGCGCTTCCGTCGGGTTCGGTCCGGCGTCCCCGTCGGTTACCGAATCCCCCCCCGCGCGACGCGTGAACCCGCGCGCCTCGTTCGCCTCGCTCCGCGCCCTGGCCTCCTCGAGCGACCGCAGGAACCGCCGGCGCACGTCCTCGCCGCGGCGCGCGGCGGCGTCGCGGAACGCCGCCGAACACGCCGCGTCCTCGCGCACGTCGTCCCAACTCGTGACGGCAAACGCGCCGTACAAACCGCAGCCTCGCAACAGCCACGCGTCGCAGTTCGCGTCCCACCAATCGGGCATCTCTCGCGCGCGTTCTTTCCCGCGGTCTTTCCCGGCGGCGACACCTTTCGCGTCCGCATCGCCGTCGTTCGCGCACAGTTCTTTCTCTTCCCCGCAACGTTCCTCGCCGAGCGAAGCCTCCAGCGTCGCCGCCGCGGCGTCGCGCGTCTCCTCGGCGAGCGCGCGCTCGGACGCCAAGTTGACGGCGTCGAGCGTCATCAGGCGCCGCGCCCAGGGAACCGCGTTGCGCTCGAGCTTCGACCACTCGCCGATCACGCCGAGCGGGTCGGGCACGAACCGGTCGACCGACCCGACGGACGCGGCTCGCAGGCGATCGCGCGCCCAGGACTCGAGCGTCCGCAAATCGCGGGCGTCGCGCGCGTCGCGCGCGCCGGATCGCGCTCTTTGCGCCACCGTCGCGTGCACGGCCCGCAGAAAGTCAAAACCAAGGTGTGCGATGTCATCGACGTCGCGCTTGGACCCACCCAGACCTGCGGGTTTCGAAGGCGAAGGCGCGGGCGTCCGCGTGGACCCATCGTCTCTGTCTCGGTACATGCGATCGCGAACCTCCCTCCATCGCTCGAGGCCGTGCTGCAACAACGCGCGCCTCGCGTTTTCCCGCTCCGCCTTGTGCCAAACCGACGGTCCCGCAGAACGAACGCCGTCGCCGGAGGATGTCTCCGTCGCGTTCGGAGCGGCGGGGACGCCGTCGTCCACCTCAGGATGCGCGATTTCCATCGATGCCACCGCCGCCGCGCCCCCGCGCGTCGCCGCGCGACCGCGCGAACCTCTCTGGCCGCGTTTCGGCCGGCCGAGGTGGCCGTCGCGATGACCCGGCGGAGGAACGATCTCGAACGAAATTTATGTCATATTTTTTCTTTTCGAGCCGCCGCCGCCGCAACCGGCGACGCGGCGTCGTCGCTCGCTTCCCCGCGTCGCGACAGTCTGAGGACGCACGAGCGCGCGGCGTTCACAGAGCGCCGAAAGGGCTGACACGGAAACCGTAAAAACGTCACGTCCCCGCTGGTACCGCGGTCCCGTACAGCCCGTGCTTCTCTATGTACCCGCGCACGCGCGGCGCGAGCGCGTCGCGCAGCAGCTCGGCGTCGAAGTCGCCGCCGTCCCACTCTTCGTCTTCGTTCCCCGGCGCCGCTCGGAACGCCGCGCGCTCGGTGAGCATCGTGCGGATCACCGTGCTCGAGATGGCCTCGCTCACCTCCTCGATCTGCAGCACGCGCGCGTTCGGGCCGATGCCCACCTCCTGCAGACCTTCGAGGCCACCTTCTCTCGGCACCACCACCTGCGCGCACTCGCGCTGGAAAGCGTCGCCCTCGCGCCACTTACCCGAGCGCAAGTCGCGGTAGGCGTCGCCGCCGAGGCACCACGCGAAGTGCGCCTTTTCGTTCCCACGCCTCGCCTTGATGGCCATCAGCACGTCGTGGCTCCCCACCGTCACCGACTCCAGGGGTAGGCCGCGCCGGCGCGCGCGGGCCTGCGCCGCGGTCACCACGCGCCGCTCGACGTCGAGCACGCGCACGACGCCGCGCGCCAAGTCGCGTCTCCCCCGCGTGTTTCCACTTCGTCCCTGCGTTTCGTTCGGGCCGAGCGGAGACGCGCGGTCGGCACCGTCCGTGAACGCGAGCTCGCACATGCGCTCGCGGTGCTCGTACGGCGCCAGGTTCTGCTTCGTGGAGTACACGTGGCGGTACACGGGCAAGATCCACACCTCATCGAAGAGCTCGGCGAGGTGCTGCACGATGGAGCCGTGGCCGCCGTCGCCCGTGGGGGGATTGGCGGACAAACCGTACAGGACGACGCGGGTACCGGGTTTTAGTTTCGGGATGCCATCACGGGAAGGGCGCTTGCCACGCCGAACGCGCTTCGTGTGCCGCCGGTGGATCTCCGCGAGCTGATCGAGGACCAGGCGCACGACGATCCCAGCGGCGCCGGCGAAACCTAGCGAGTGGAGGATGGACATCGGCGCGTCGTGCGACGCGCCACGGGAAGTGCAAAGAGTCTCGAACCTGACGAGAGGAGTTTTCTCGTCGAAACTGTATAAACACCACTGGTATTCTGGCGCCGGCGCGGGCGCGCGTGTCATACGCGGACGCGCGGGGCGGTGCGCTCGCGCGACGAGACCCGCGCTTTCTCAGCTCGCGGCGTTTGTGGTGATTCGACACATGCGGTCGTTCGGCGTGGCCTCCACTTCCGCGTCCACGGCGCGCGTGGTGCGGCGGCGGCACCCGGTCGCCACCGCGCGGCGGGTCTCCTCGCGAGTCTCCACGCGCGCCTCGTCCGACGAGGAGACGAGCGCTCCATCCGCCGCGACTTCCGGTCGCGGCGGAGGCACGCCCGGGAGCTGGAACCTGGGCGTGGCGCACTCGGCCGCCAACTCGACGGACCAGCGGTCGTTCGTCGACCGGCTGTTCAAGGCGTACCCCACGCTCGTGGCCGCGGCGAAGGATGGGGACGCCGCGCGGATCGCGGCGCTGATGGATGACGTGTACGTTGCGGCGCCGGACGCGTCCACGAAGAAGATCCGCGACGCGCAGGTGCGCGCTGCGGCGCTGGAGGCCATCCGGAGCGGCAAAGACAAGACGCTCGAGGTGCTGCTCGCGAGGGGCGCAGATCTGGGGATCGCTGAGAGCGGCGGCGAGAGCGACGGCGGCGTCGGCGGCGAGTTGGCGCGCGGCGCGGCTGCCGCGGGCCACGCGGTGGTTCTGGACGTGCTCCTCGATACGTGCGGCGTGAGCGTATTCTCGAAGGACGCAAAAACGGGACGCACGGCTTTGCTGTGCGCGGCGGCGAACGGGCACGAGGCGTGCGTCGCGCGCGTCCTCGCGAGGCTCATGGACGTGGAGGCGCGAGAAACGCGCGACGCGGCGTCTGCGTGTTTGAACGCCGTCGACGGCGACGGGAACACCGCCGCGATGCTCGCCGCCGAGAACGACCACGCCGGGTGCTTGAACCAGCTGAGGGGTGCGGGGTGTGACATGGAGATCGCGCGCGAGAGCGACGGCGCGACGGCGATGGGCATCCACCGCGCGCGTGTGCTGAGCCGCATCAGGTGCATAGAGGGCTGAGTATACGGGAGCGGCGCGCGACGGCGTCGCACGGTCGAGAAGGTTTCCATCACCTTTTTTTTTCGCGATTAGTTTTCGACGCGTCATTCTTCCGTAGCTACGTACGCGCACCGCGTCGCCGCCGCCGAGTCTACTGCCGACTCCTCACGACGCCGCCCGCCCGCGCTAAGGGAGCGTCAGGTTCCTGTCGTTTTCGTCCCTCCACTCCAGCCCCTGCACAACCTCCAGCGTGTTACAGTCCGGGTCGCGGAAAAAGATCGCCGGGCGGCCGCTCCGCGACGCGGTGTACGGGATGTTTTCCTTTTCGAGCGCATCCGTAAGCGGTTTCAAGTTGCGGACGCCGATGCAAAAGTGCCTGTCCTTCCCGCCGTGCGTCGGCCGGAAATCCAGGTCCGTGGGGTCGGGGTTGGGCAGCTCCATCAGGTGGATCATCTCCGGGCCCATCATCAGCCACGCGCCGTCGTACGGGAGCTTGTCGTGCGGCCGGTCCGGGTTCACGGGGAAGCCGAGCAGGCAGTGGTAAAAGTCCATGCTGCGTTTCATGTCCTGCACGATGACCGCCACGTGGTGCACGCCCTGCACGCCGATCTGCTCGCACAGAGGCATGGCGGAGGGGGAGAGACCGGTGGAGACCAAGCTCGAACCGTGCACGCACGACTCGTCCACGATGCCGGCGTGCGCGGGAAGGTCCGCGGAGGCGGAACGCACCAGGGAGGGGCTTCGCGCGGGGACACCGAATGGTACCGACACACCGCGGGGGACGACGTCCCCGAACCGGGGACGCGCCGCCGCGCGTGCCGCTCGGGAGGCATCACGCGCGGGTGAAGCGCCCTCCGCGACGACGCGCGAGGCGGAGAAGGCTGATGCGGTGGACATTCGACGCTGCTCTGCGCCCAGCTGAATGGATAAAAAGTTCCCGAGACTGCTGACTAAACTCCTTCCTGGGACCGTCCAGCGCGATGTCTTCGGCAGAGACTTCGGCACAGCACGCGGCGCGCTGCTGCGTCGATGCTGGCGGTGGGAGCGCGGGCGCACCTCGCCGCAGGATCGTCACTCGCCCGTCGCACCGAGCGTCTCGCCCGAGGCGCTCCCGCGCGTGCCCCGCGTCGACACGCCGCTCGCGCCATGGCGGAATCACAAGAACCGGCTGACTCGTCAGCTCGGCGGCAGGGGACGTGCTTTTGCGGCGCCGTGCGCGTTGAGGCTCGAGGTGAGCCCATGGCCGTTTCCATCTGCCACTGCGTGAACTGCCGCAAGCTCTCCGGCGCGCCTTTCTCCGCGCAGGCGCTCTTCGACGGCGCGAAGGTGTCCGTGCATCGGGCTCGCGGGGACGCGGATGCGGGCGAAGTAGAAGCGGACGACCCCGACGTGACGGGCTTCGAGAGCTCCGCGCGGGTGGAGCGGTTCCGGTGCGCGGCGTGTTCGTCGCCGGTGTACGCGACGCTGGCGAACGGAAAAACGTGCGTGGTGCCTCTCGCGATCCTGGACGCGCACCCCGACCTCCCGAGGTTGAAACCGTCGCACCACATGTACTACGCCAGCAGAGTGCTGGACGCCGCGGACAACTTGCCCAAGTTCGTCGCCAGCAGCGGCCGGAACGCCAGGCGCTGGACGGACGAGGCGGATGACGCGCCGCCGACGCGGCGGGGTGAAGAGGAGAAGCACTCATAGTGGGGCGAACGGTTCGGCGAAGATTCAGTCGTGGTTGGCATCGCGTGTAATGTATAACGCATCGTTTCGCGAGAGGCAAAACGCTCGGCCGAATCACGGCGGCGGCGGTTTGGGCGCAGGCAGAGGCGCCCGCGGCGGAGACGGCGACGGCGGCGCCTTCTTCCTCTCCCTCCCCGCCGAATCTCCGGGCGCGCCTCCGCCCGGCGCGTCGCCGAGCGTGGTCGTCGCCTCCGCCATCGCCGTCTCCGCGCTGGCGATCGCCTCGCGCGCTGTGATGGCATCGCGCTTCCTGGTGGCCAGGAACTGCGCGTCGTTCCCGCCCTCGTTGGTCCCCGGGCCGGGGGCGCTCGCGTCCAGCCCTCGGATGGCGCCGCCGGCGCCGCCGGGCGCGCCCTCCTGGCCGAGCAAAAAGCCCTTGCCCTCGGCGGCGTCGATGGCCGCGGCCATGGCGTCGTCCCGCGCGACGAGGAAGTTCAGCCACGCGCGCCAGGCCCTGCACTCGACGCCGGCGATGCTGAGCGGCTTCGGGTCGTTCATGTTCCGCGGGCTCATCGGTCCGTGCTCGAAGTCGAAGCGCACGCGCACGCGTCTCTCGCCGCCGGCGCCCACCGGGTCGGGGTCCAGCGTGACCCACGCGTTCCGCACGTCTCGCGCGCCCTCCACGCGTCTCTTCGCTTCGTTCATGAACGCGCGCGCGCCATCCATGCCTCGCGCGGACTTGGGCAAAACGACGGGAACGGCAAACTCGTGCCGGAACACGTGCTGGCTGCTGACGTTGATCACGGCGCGGCGCAGGAACGCCGAGTTGGGCACGCGAGTCGCGGAGAGGTCGTCCACGTTCGTCAACGAGACGAAGAAGAAGCTTATGTCCCGCACGACGCCTTCGTGTTTTTCGCCGGCGCGCTCGCCCTCAATCTTGATCCAGTCGCCCACCACGAACGCCTTGTAGAAGACGATCACGCACGCGCCGATCACGCACAGCGCAGCTTCGCGCAGGGAGAAGAGCACGAAGAGCGCGCCCGCCGCCGAGAAGGCGACGAAGACGGTGAAGTCGGCGTTCCAGACGCGCAGGAACCACGCCAGGAACAGGTACGCGACGACGCCCTTGGCGAACCGGCGCAGGATCAGCACGACGTGCGCGTCAGAAAAGCCGTCGAAGTCCCCGTCGCTTCGCCGCGAGGCCGTCATGCGCTCCTCCACGGTCGGCTCGCTCGCGGCAGTCTCGCTCGTGACAGCGAGCCGCCGCGTCGACGAATCGGCCGATAACAGCATCGCGGCGTTCGGGTCGCTGGACAAAGACTCGAGGCGCGCGTTCGCCTCGCGCTTCTTCTCGATCCAGGCCCGCCGGTCAGCCTCGTACCGAGCCTTGCGCGCCTGAAAAACCTCCTTGGCAAGCGCGGCTTGGTCCGCGTGCAGCTGGTTCGTGCGCTTCTCCAGAAGCTTCGCCGTCTTCAAGCGCTCGAGGTCGGCTTGGTCGCGCCAGTCCTTCTTCTCCGCCTTCTCAGACGTCGCCGGCGTCGAAGGCGCAGTCGGGGCCGCCGCGCCGGATTCGTTCCCCGCGTCCTTCTGCGTCGTCGCGCCGCCGCGCGCGTCCCTGCGGCGCTGCGTCTGCGCGTGCGTCGCGTGCTCGATCTCGTGCCGCAAGGCCCGGCGCTCCGCCTCGAGCTCGGCTCGGATCTTCACCAGCCAAGCCGCGCGTTCCTCGAACGCGCGTTCCTGCTCGGGGTCCAGTCGCACGTCGGCGAAAGCCTCCTCGGGCTCCTTGTGCACGTACTTGCGTCGGGCGCCGCCGAAACAGCCGGCTTTGCCGGCTTTGCCAGTCTCGGCGTCGTCCAGCTCGGAGGCGCGCTCCGAGGACCCACTCGTTCGAGGCTTCTTGCCACTGTACGCCTTGATGAGCGCGATCATTTCCTTGGAGTTCGTGCCCGAGAAGAGCGAGCCGGTGACGTTCTTCATGTGCAGCACGAACAGGAAATCGATCGCGCGCAGCGCCAGGCGGAACGTCACGACGACCAACACGGAGCCGATGATCTGCTCGATCCAGGCACCTGAGGGGCATGGACGCGTCGTGCGCGCGCGGGTGAGACGAGAAACAGGTCAGCGGCGTGCGGGTCGGGAGAAGACGGAGACGTTCAATCTCCTCGGACGCAGGTAACAACGAGAAACGAAGGTTTGACGACGCCGACGCGGGACGCACCTCCGAAGTGCGTTTCGTCTCTCCCGAGGTTCATCACCACGGCCGCGCCGTAGAAAGAGGAAACGAGAACGCATCGTCCGAACGCGGGCAGCAGCGAGTGTGCCACGAGCTCGTCCACCACTTGCACGACCGTGGGCCACGAACGGGGATCGAGCCTTTTCGAAAGCCGGTACGACGCGCGCTCGATGGCGGGGAAGATGAGCTCGCTGGCGATGAATCCGGTCAACACGCACAACAAGCCATACGTGAATGGTGCCCAGAACGCCCACGTCTCGACGGGGGCGGTCGCCATAGCGCCTGGTGGGTGGAATGGAGGCGCGCGCGGGTGCTTTTGTCGTTCCGACCGATTTGCGCGCGAATAAAACTGTCTTCGAGATGTCAAGGAAAATATCTCCGATAAACTTTGAAACCACCGGTTTCAAAATCTCCGGTCGAAATCAACACGAACGGTTCGGGTAGAGTTTCAAAGGAGAGACGACCGATGTGAACTCCGATGCTCGCGCCCGTAATAAAACACGAGTAGGGACGCTCTCGCGTGGTCCCCAGTAGCGGGTGCGCGCGCATGGCGGTCCACGCGCTGCGTGGCGGCGTGGACGCATCGGACGGCTCCGACACGGACTCCGACGATGACGTGCTGTTCGGCGTCGTCGTCGGATCCGGCCGCGGTGTGGCCTCGGGGGGTGGAGCGGCAGATGATGGGTTTCACTCTCGCGAAGCGCGCGTCTCGCCCTGGCGCGGCGCGTGCGTAATCCGCGCGCCGTGCGACTCGGACGACTCGGACGACTCGGACGACGACAACGCGGAGTACAACGCGGCAGACCGGCTGCTCGGCACGCCGTCGGACGCGCGCGGCTCACCGCGAGGTGCGGACGCGGCGCCCTCGGCGGCGTCGCCGATGGGCGCCGGAGGCCTGCAAGCGGTGAGTCGCGCACGCGCGGTGTCGCACCAGCGCACCGCCGCGCGGCGCGCGGCGGCGCGCGCCGCCGCGGACCGCCGCAAAGAGGCGCTCGAGCTCGAGCTGCACTGGGCGCTGCAGGCGGAGGCGGAGGAGCGCGCCGCCGTCGCGTCGGTGGCGAGGGATATTGCCGAGCAATTCGCCGCTGCCGAGGCGGCGGCATCCGCCGAGGCGGCGCGCGAGGAGAAGGCGGCGCTGGACGAGATGGACGCGCGATGGCGCCGCGACGCGGCGGCGGTCGAGGCAGTGCTCCGCGCGGACGCCGCCGCCGCGGAAGCTGCCGCCAAGGCCAAGGCGGAGGCGGAGGCGGCCGCGAAAGCCGCCGCGGAGGCGGCGGCGCGGGCGAAGCTGGAAGCCGAGGCGGCGGAGAAGAAGCGCCTCGAAGACGCGGCTGCGGCGGCTGCGGCGGCGGCGGCTGCGGCGGCGGCGGCCGAGGCGAAGGCCAAGGCGGACGCAGAGGCGGCTTCAAGAGCCACGGACGACGCTCGACGCGCCGGGTCTTCCTCCGCGGGAGCGGGCGGCTCCGGGGGCACGCGGCCGGGAACGGTGCCTAAGATCCAGACGTCGGCGGAGGCGAGCAAAGCCGAAGGCGAGTTTGCTTCTGCGCTTCGCGCCGCGCGCGCGATTGTGGCGGAGTACGCGGGCGCGGCGTCGGCTAAGAAGGAACGCCGTTTGATCAACAACCAGATCACCGTGCACGTCCAGCAGATCGCGGCGACGCGGCGTCAGATCGAGCAGAAGGCGACGGACGTCGCGCAGTTCCTGCACTCAATCCCGAATGACCCGCAGCGCACGTTCGCGTACCTGTCGCTGGCGAAGCGAGTGCTGACGCAGTGCGACAGCCAGGTGTCGAAGCTGAACCGGTTTGCGTTCGCGCTGGCGGAGGTGAGCGCGCGCGTCGCGGTGTTCGCGCCCCAGTTCGGGACGCTGCTCGTCGCGCTGCTTCACGAGTCGTGCGTGCTGGCCGTGCCCAAGTACTACCCCTTCGTGGAGGGGCGGTACGCCTCCGACGCCGAGTACTTCGCGCTCATGGGCTACGTCAAGAGCGAGGACCAGAGCGACGTCGCGGAGGGCGAGCCCGCGCGCCTGGAAAACACGGACGCGTTTTGCCTGCGCCTTCGCGGCTTTATGCTGTTCTACGCCGCGTACACGCAGGTGGACGTCGCGAAGCACCCGCACGGGCTGCCGCACGCCTGGGCGTGGTGCTCGCGCCTGCTGAACAAGGTGCCTCCCAACCGGTTCAGCGCGACGGCGCTGGAGGCGTTTCTGAAGCACGCGGGGTTCGCCATGCACGCCGCGTACGGCAGGCAGTTCGGCAAGATGCTCGACGTCATCGAACAGAGCTTCCTGCCCGAGCTGGCGAGCAAAGACGACCCGGACGCGCGGCCGGTGGTGAACCGCGCGGCGACGTACTTGAACGAGCGCGGGTTCCTCAATTCGCCCGAGGGGCGGGAGATGCCTGTCACGGACACCTCGTCGTCGACGCGCATATCGTGAGGACGAAAGAAAGGGAGGGTTTCGTACGTAGGCGCGGGTGCGACGTGGTGTACGTACTAGCTAGGCGTCCGTACGTATCGTGACCACGGTACGTAGACATAGCCGTCGGCGACGACGACACGCGCGCTCCGTAGGAGCTCGAGAGCGACGCGCAAGTCCCGACGCGCAAGTCCCGACGCGCTCCGATCCCGCCGCGCGGCTACTCGCCACCGCCGGCGTCCTCCGCCGCGCGCCGCGCGAACCGGAACCGCTCGAACGAGACTTCCGCCGCGGCGATCGTATCGCCGTCTCGTGATACGATCGCATCCGAGTCGTCCGCGATCGTTCGTTTCCGTCGTCCGGAAAGCGACCGGAACCAGGCGCGGCGCCGGCGCCACTCCGCGCGGCGCGGAGTCGAAAAAGACGAAGACGCCTCGACGCCGCGAGGCTCTTCGTCCGCGTCGTCAGAGAGCGAAAGGTCCGCTCGTTCCGAAACGTCGCTCGTACACGTGCCTTTCCCGGCATACGCACGAAGCTCCGCCTTCACGAACGTGTCCTCGCCGTCGCACGCGGGGCAGAACCAGTCGCCTTCCGGCACCGCGCGCAGCGGCGGCGCGCAGCACCACGTGTGGCATCCCGCGTCGCACGCGTCGCAGAGCAGGATGCGCTCCTCGGCGTCGCCGCCGCCGCACATCTCGCACAGGGCGTTCTCGATGCGCTCCAGTGCCTCGGCCAGCACCGCGGCGGTCTCGTCCTCCGTGAAGACCGCGAGCTCTTTCGGCGCCACGACGCGTCGCCGCTCGGTGCCGTCGCTCGGGTCGGTCCAGACCACGGCGCGGAAACGGGCCTTGCAAAGAGGACACGCGTTGCACACCTTCGACCACCGGTCGACGCAGTCCAAGCAGAAGACGTGTTCGGCCGTCGACGCGCACCCCTTCGCGGCGCCTTCGTCGTCTCCACGGAGCACCGCGGGCACGCGAGGGAGCTCTAGACAGATGGCACACGTCGCGCGGTCGTTTTCGTCGTCATCGCGGTCGTCGCCATCGCACGTGAGGTCCACCTCGGGCGCCTCCGTCGTCGCTCTCCGCGAACGTCTCTCGTGTCGCTCACGCCGGATGTCCTTCACGAGATCCCGGACGAGGAGGTAGGCTCGCTCGCGCGGGGTGGGCGCGCGGTCCTTTGCGTCCGCGTCGGCACCGGACGTGGACGCGCCCGCGAAGAACCGGGACGACGTCATGGGTGTCGTGGCCACCCCCTGGGACGCGTCCGGGTTTGTGGCGTTCGGGGTGCCTAGTCTGTGTTTAGACGCGAAAGTAGTCTACGCAAAATGTTCAGTCTGTCAGTCATGTCAGTGCAAGAATGGCTTGATTTTTGAGCGTATGTTCTTTGATCGATACCTCCGATGAAAATTAGCGAACGTTTCGACTGTTTCCTGTGTGTTTCATCGGGAGCACCCTTTCGATCTTCGTCCAAGCCGTTTCATCTCTTGAATCTTTGAGGGTGCAAGACGTCTCTCTTCGCCGGCACTATTCCTAAACAGACGCTCCACCTTCACGCAAAACGGCGCTCGCTCGCTGGTAGAGCGCGACGACGCCCTGCTTGCCGCAGTCGCCGGCCGTACCTTCAAGTCACGACGCCCCGGTGCCTCACCGCGTTGGCGCGAAAGAGAAAGAACTATTCCTAACAGAGTGGCAATTTTAGCATCATTATCCGAAATCTAGGCGCAAAGGTCGCGTATGAGTAATTAGTCACCCCTCGTCCTTCATTACGACAAATCCCCACGATTCTTGGCGCGAACCGCGAAGGAAAAGAATCCGAGCGTCGAGGGCCACCGGTTTTCGCACCGGCACCGCACCATTCGAGCGGTCGCGCACGGTCCCACGCACCGGACGCGGGCCTCGGGGCTGCTTTGACACGAGGCTTCTTATTCTCGACGGGGTGAGACCATGCTGCCTTCGATGGCAGCCACCGCGCGGCAACCCTCAGCGCTCGCCGCCCGAGCCTCGCCGTTCGCCAGCGCGAGAGATCGCCGTCGTCTCAGCCAAAGATCCGCGACGACGAGCGGGGCGTCGTCCCCCGCGACGCCGCGGGTCGGACGCGCCGGGTCCGTGGCCGGATCCCAGCACCAGCGCGCGTTCCTGGCTTTCCGCGGACGCCGCGGGCACGCGCCCGCGCGCCTGCCCCCTCGGCCGCTGCGCGCGGTCAGGGAGGCCGCCAGCGCGGAACCCGTCCAACCGTCGGAACCCGCCGAGGAGGGTGATGCGTCGCGCGAGGGGCGCGCGCGCTTGGAGGATTTCGAGCTCCAGCGCGCCGAGCTGGCGCGCCTGCGCCCCCTGCGTGACGCGATGCTGCACGCCGGGAGCGACTTCGGCGCGAAAGAAAAGGTGATCGCCTCGGACCCGCGCGTCGCGGCGTTCGTGGACGCGCGCGGCCCGGTGGCGCGCGCGCTCCCCAACATGGGCTCGGAGGAGGCGTACCTGGTGAAGTGCGTGGTGGCGGTTGGCCAGGAAGCCGTGCTGGAGCGCCGCGAGTCGGACGACCCGATCCACGTCTCCAACGCGCTGCGCGCGCTGTGCGCCACCCTGAAGCGCGTCGAGGCGTTCTACGACATGCTGGGGGGCCTGGTCGGGTACCAGTTCGCCGCGCTCGAGCTCATCCACGAGGCGTTCGGGGGGCCGCCGGCAACGACGTCGCGCGACTTGGGCGCCGACGCGGACGAGACTCGCGCCGCCGTTCCGAAACGCGCGACCGTCGCGGCGGAGACGCCGGCGGTGGACATGCACGTCCCCCCCGGCCCGGACCTGCGCGAAGGGGGCGGGGAGTACGCGCGCCTGGCCGCGTCGTGGGGCTTGCGGGAGCTGCCGAAGATGGCGGAGGTGTACCCCCTCGGCGGCGCGGGCGACCGGCTCGGGCTCGAGGACCCGGAGACGGGCGAGTCGCTCCCGGCGGCGTTGCTCCCGTACAACGGGCGCACGCTCATCGAGGGCTTACTGCGCGACCTCGCCGCGCGCGAGTGGCTGTACTACAAGACGTTCGGGGAACAACTCAAGACCCCGGTGGCGATCATGACGAGCGCGGCGAAGGGCAACCACGCGCGCATCTCCTCGCTCATCCGCGAGAAGGACTTTTTCGGCCGCGGCGAGAGCGGTTTTCGGCTCTTCGAGCAGCCGCTCGTGCCCGTGGTGACCGTGCGCGGCGGCGCGTGGGTCGTCGATGACGACAAGGAGATGTCGGTCGCGCTCAAGCCGGGCGGCCACGGCGCCATCTGGAAGCTCATGCACGACCAGGGCGTGTTCACGTGGCTGAGCGCCCAGAAGCGCGTGGGCGCGACGGTGCGGCAGATCACCAACCCCATGGCCGGCACGGACACCACCATCTTCGCGCTTTCCGGCGTGGGCGCGCGCGAGAACAAAGCCATGGGCTTCGCGTCGTGCGAGCGACACCTCGGCGCGGCGGAGGGCGTGAACGTGCTGGTGGAGCGCGGCCCGGACGCGCGCGGGCGCTTCGCGTACGGCGTGAGCAACGTCGAGTACACGGTTCTGCAGAGGCACGGCATCTCGGACGAGCCGGTGGCCCCGGGGTCGTCGGAGGCGCGCTTCCCGGCGAACACGAACGTGCTGTACATCGGTCTGGAGAAGATCCAGAAGGCATTAGAGAGCTCGCCTAGAGGAGCGTTTCCGGGAATGCTCGTGAACCTCTCCAAGCCGGTCACGAAGGACGGCGTCCGGGGCGGACGGCTGGAGACGTCCATGCAGAACATCGCCGACGCGCTCGAGGGCTTCTCGGCGCCCGGCGAGCGTTTGCCGCCCGGCCGCTGGGGCGAGCTGCCCACCTTCGTGCTGTACAGCTCGCGGCGGCGCATCACCAGCAGCGCGAAGAAGAAGCGGGACGTCACCCAGCCCCCGAGCGCGCAGAACCTGGCGCAGACCCCGGACGGAAGCTTCCTGGACTTGTTGCGCAACGCGGCGGATCTGCTCGACCGATGCGGCGTCGCGCGCCCGGCGCACGACGGCGGCGACGCGCGGACGTACCTGGACGAAGGGCCGGGCTTCATCTTCTGCGCGGACCCCGCGATCGGGCCGCTGTGGGACGTGACCGCGCAGAAGATCCGCGGCGGCGCGCTGCGCGACCGCGCGGAGGTGCGGCTGGAAATCGCGGAGCTGGAGTGGCGGGACGTCGAGGTGGACGGCTCGCTGCTCGTGACGGCGACGGCGCCGCTCGGCGGGACGTCCCCGGCGACGAAGACGCGCGTCTTCGACGACACCAAGTGCGGCCGCGCGCGGCTTCGGGACGTCACCGTGCGCAACAAGGGTGTAGACTGGAGCGCACCGGGCACGCAGGCGTGGTCCGCCGCGCTGACGCGCGCGGAGTCGTGCGTGTTCACGATCCACGGCGACGGCGAGCTCGACGCGCGCGGCGTCGTCTTGCGGGGCGACGCAAAGTACGCGGTCCCCGCCGGGAAGCGGCTCGAGCTCTTCGCCGGGCCCGGCGGGCCGGCGGACGTCGTCGAGCGCTGGAGCGACCTGCGCGCGGACGGGAAGCCGAGCTGGCAGTGGCAGTACGCGCTCGGCGAGGGGGGGAAGGTGGAGCTCGCGCTGCGGGAATCCGGCGCGGCGGAACGAGCGAAGGGGGACGGAGAGGAAAAGGAATGCGCCGTTCGCTCCGTCTCCGCGCGGGGGAAACCGACCGGCGCGAAACCGGGCCTGTCGAACGGGTTCGTCACGCGCAAGGGAGTCGTCGGGAAGACCCCCGCGCCCGTGAACCCCAAGGCGGCTGAGAGACGCGCGCCGACGTCGCGGTAGCGTGGGTCGCGGCGGCGCGCATCGAAAGACCGCATACTGTAGACGAAAGAAAGTTTGAGAAAGTCGAAAAGGTTTGAAATGGACATGATGGAAAGATCGGAAAAATGGCGCTCGAGCGTTCGCGAGTCTGGCCCCTTGAAACGAGAGAACTGGGGGCGCGGACGATCACGATCACGGGCGCTGCCACGCGGACGACGGCACGCGCGATCTCGTCAAGATGGGTGTCGCAGTCCCCGAGCTCAAGCAGTGCGTGCGCTCACCGCTTTCGTCTCTTCCCGCGTCCCCGCGATGTCCCCGACCCCGCCGGGGGATCCCGACCCGGGGACTTTCGGCGAGCGTCCGCGCGTTTCGCGGTGTTTTCGTGTTAGGGTTCCTCCCTCCGCCGGTGAACCGCCCGACGCCGTGCGCTGTTTCCGCGTCGCTCCCGTCGCGCGCTTTCTGACCCCGCTTTCGTCCGACTCCGTCTTCCGCCAGGTACATGGACAAGAAGCTTCGCCTGAAGCTGAACGGCAACCGGGGCGTGGTGGGCATCCTCCGGGGATTCGACCAGTTCCTGAACCTGGTGCTGGACGAGGCGACGAGCGACAACGGGGACGAGGAGCCCCTCGGGATGGTGGTGGTGCGCGGGAACTCGGTGACCGCCATGGAGGCGCTCGAGCACATCCCCGCCGCCGTGCGTAAGGCGTGAGGCTCGAAGCGGGACGCTGTAGATGGACCGCGCGTGCGCATACGCGGCGGAGGGGCTCGCCAACGGCTTCGCAAACGGTTTCGCGGCGATTCTCAATAGTATGTAACTCAGTCTACCCTGGTACCGACTCTTCGCTCCCGACGTACGCGCGACCGCCGCGAGTCCGCCTCAAGGGCTCTCGTTGTCCGAGTCCACGACGCGCTCCGCGCCCGTCTCGTCCAGCACGACCCCCCCGAGCGAGCCCGAGCTCTGGTACCCGTCCTCGGGCGCGTGTTTCCCGCGGGGCGTCCCGAGCTCGCTCTCCTCGCCGACGCTCCCGCGCCGCCGCCGCTCTTCGCGCCGCGCCCGGCGCTCGCGCGCCAGTCGGCTCCGCTCCATGGACGCCGCCTGCTCGCTCGCCTGCCACGCCGCGGAGTACCCTGCGGCGCGCTTCGCCGCCTCCAGCTCCCGCGTCACCTTCTCCTTCTTCCGCGCCTGGTACGCGGCTTTGCCGATGTACATCTTCTTGCACCCCTTGTACATCGAGCGGAAGGCCCAGCGGCCCTGCCGCGCCGGCTCGTTCACCGCGGTGAGCGCGGCTCTCTGTATGCCGCTCGCAGCGCTGTCCACGTACTTCTTCGGGATGGGATTGATGGTGTCGAGGCCGGAGCGCGCGACGGCGGCCATGCCGGAGGCGCCGCTCGCCAAGACGTCCGCCGCGTTGAGCGCGAACCGCTTGGTGTACGCGGACGGCGCCGTCAGCAGCGACGCGTCCGGCTTCAAGTCCTTGTCGGCGGCGACCACGTGCTCGTTGAGCTTGGTGGCGCGTACGCGCAGGTGGATCACGCCCACCACGTCGCCGCTGCGCGGATGCGACAGCGGCAGCTGCACGGTGTGCAGGTGCCCGTCCGCGAACGACAGGATGTCGGGAATCAAGCCCTGCCCCAGGACGCTCTTGCTCCGCGAGCCGCGCGTCGACGCCGCCAACACGCGCACGTGCACGGCGGCGTCGATGCGCTTGTCGAAGGCGTCCAGGCGCGTGAACTCCTCCCAAACCGGGCGGCACATCCACTTCTTCTCCACGGAAGGACCCGCGTAGTCCACCGGGAAGTCGCTGGCGCGCCGACCGTGCCCGCGATCACCGGCCATCGGGCTCCGTCCGCGGAGGGGCGTCCCGGAAGCGCCGCTTCTTGTGCCCGACGGCGGAACCGCCGCGCTCGCGCTCCTCGCGTGCGCGTTTTCGCGCGCGTCGTGGAAAAGCTCGCGCGCCGCGCCGCCGCCGCCGCCGCCGCCGCCGCTTTCCCGAAGCGCTCTTCGAGAAGCTTCGTCGTCGCTCTCGCCGCCGATGCTCGATCCGCGCGACGACGTGCCGCCCTGGCTCCCGAACCGCCCCTCGTCCGCGCGCGACTCGCCGCTGCTGACGAGCGTCTCGCTCGGCGTCGCCTTGGCGCCGTCCGTGGTGAACTTCTTGGCGCCGCGCTTGATCTTGACGAAGTACGACGTCGGCGCGGCGTCCTCGCGCGTCTCCACCTCCGCCAGGTGCACGCTCACGGAAACCGACAACGTGGGCTTCTTCGCGTACCCCGCGCCCGCCGCGAGCATTGATGAAACAGACGACCCTTTGGCGGCGCGGATGCGCTCCGCCTCCGCGAGCAGCTCCTGCTCCTCGGTGGTCACGGATCCGCCGGCGCGCGCGAGGGCGTCCGGGCCGAAGGCGTTTCCCGGCGGCTGCGCCGCCGGGCGGTTGATCCACCACTTCTCGACGTCCCAGTTCACGCAGTTGGGCTCGACGAGCACGTTGGTGAAGAGCTTGTTGAGCGCGTTCTCGATGGCGCCGTCCACGCCAGGCAGGTCGCGCACGTCGATGAATGAGCTCGTCATGGGCTTGATCACCACGGAGTGCTCGGGCACGTCCACGAAGCTCACGCGCAGCCGCCGCAGGTACGGCCCCCCCTTGCGCCGCGTCCAGAAGAGCCCGAGGCGGAACTTGCCCGCGATGCGCAAGTCGGAGACGTAGACGCGGAGCGGCACGGGCACGGCGAACTTGCTGCCCCCCACCTTGGCGCTGAGCGTGATGTTCATCTCCTTCGTGTCCCACACCAGGTCCCACTCCAGGATGGTCTCGCCCTCGTTGCCGCGCCAGCACCGCGACGAGTTGATCCGCGGCGGCGCGTCGCCGAGCTTGAACGTCGTGATCTCCAGCGACTCCAGGTACGCCGGCTTCACCTTCGCCAGGACGTTGGTCAACACCCGTGTCAGCAGTTTGTTCAGCCAGAACTCGATCCAGCCATCCCAGAACGAGCGCAGCACTTCGGACCACCAGTCCGCGGTCTCGCTGCCGTCCTTGTGCAGCTTGGCGTACCCGCGGCGGCCCTGGAACCGAGCGAGCTCCTCGGCGCGCACGCGCCGCTCCAGGTCCCGGCGCTGCCTGGCGTCCGCGCGCGCCACGTGCCGCCAGCACCAAAACGCAAAGCACAGGATCGCCACCAGCTGCTCGGCGAAGAGATGCAGCAGCAGCAGGGGCGCCACCGTCGCGAACAGCGCGTGCGGTCCTAACCGCGTCCCCAGCCACGCCTTCGCGGCCCGCGCGGGCGCGTACGCGGAGTGCATCGTCCGCCGGTACGACTTTTTCAGAGCGCGCATCCGCCGCCGCGCCGTCTGCCTCGCCCTGAACGCGGCGAGGCGCGCGAAGCGGGGGAGGAACCGGAACCGGCGGTACTCCTCGAACTCGGCGATATCACCCAGCCGCGCGTCACGCGCGTGCCGCCGTTTCAGGATGCCCTTCTTGGGAGCGCGCGCGGAACCCGACGCGGCGCTTCCGCGCCATCTCGAATCCTCGTCGCGCGCCGCGCGACGCGCGGACGTCCCTTCGGCGAACCCCGCGCTTTTTTCGGGGGCGGTCCCGCTGGGCGAGACCTGCGCCGAGCTCGCGCCTCCGTTTTCGGAGACGTCTACGCTGAGGTTCACGGCGGCTTTGCCGAAGATGGCCGCCACGACCTCGGCTTTCTTCTTGGCGACCAGGCGGTAGGCGCCGTTCCCGGGCTTTAAAGTGGGCGAGTAGAAGAGCGCGTCGGTGCGCGAGTAGCTCACCGGTAAGAACACGGCGCGGCACAGCAACTCGCTCCCGATGAACAGCGCGTCGCACTGATCGCGCACCTCCGGCTGCGTCATCGCCCACTCGATGAACTCGTTCGCGGTGAACGTCTTGGCGTACAGCGCCAGAGAGGTTTTGTACGGGCGCATGTCGAGCTCGGCGAGCATGCGGCTCGAGAAGTGGATCAGCACCTCGTTGGACAGATTCACGGGCTCGGCGAGTCGCCGCTGGTACTCCTGGAGCGCTTGGATGCGCATCTGGTCCGCGTACGAGAACTCCTTCGCGCCGCCGGCGCTGCGTCGGAACGAAGAGGGGCGCTGGCTGTTCCGGCGCAGCCACTTCTTCGTCGCGTGGTTGGGGGACTGCGGGCGAGGGGGAGGCGGTCAGACCGAGTCGGATCCGCGTCGAGGCCTCGCGCCACGAGGATGACGGGAGAAGCGACCGACGAGCGGGCTCGGGCACCCGCCATCGCCTGCGGGGGGGATGGGGCGGTGGCGTGCGGGACGCGCGGCCCGCGCGGAACGCGGCGCCAGCGTGTCGCGTGACGCACCTCGAACGGCGCGTCCGTGTCCGGCGGAAGCTCCTCCGGCGTCGGGGGCATGATATCAAGCGCGTCCGCGCCCTGGTCCAGCAGCGGCTGGCCCATGCTCGGAGCGCGGCGGTGCCGCCCGAAGAGTCCCATGGCGCTTCGGAAACGCGCGGCCGCTGCTCGCGTGCCGCGCGCGCTCCGGGCTCTGCCCGCGCGGCGGTGAAACGTGACGCAGTCAACAACGTGGACCACCTTTGTAAGGTGGCTGACACTGCGAACTGCATCATTCGTCGCCGTTCCCCGACCGTGATCGGCTCGGATTTCCGAGCGACAGTAGCTAGACTACGATCGAGATGTCTGTACGGTTTGAGAAGCGACGGCGCGCTCCCGAACGTTTCCGTCGGGTGCTAGTCTGCTAGTCTACTAGTCATTCCTAAGCTCTAAGCGTACGGCCGCGAGACGGGAAAGCTTCCCGTCACCTCCCTCCGCGGCGAAATCGCCACTCCCTGCGCGCCGCCGCGTACACCTCGGGGTCCACCGCCGCGATCGGCGGCACCTCGGAAACCTCCGAAGCGTCATCCGCGTCCTCCTCCGCCGCCACCGCCGCCGCGACGGTCCCGCCCCCGCGCCGCGGCGGGACCATCCGCGCGCGCGCGGAGATTCCCGCCGCTCGCCGCTCAGCCCGCGCGAGAACAGCCTCGGCGTCCGCGAGCGTGGGCGGCGCGAACGGGACGTTTCCCGCGGGATCGATTCCGGGATCGACGCCGAGATCGGAAACGGCGGCGGAGCTGCCCGAGCCGACTTCTCGCGCCGCGAAAACGACGCCTCGCCATCCGGCGAGCGCGACGCGGCCGAGCACGCGCCACCGCGCGACAGCCCCCGCGGCGCGCGCGGCGCCCCCCCCCGCGCCGGCCGGGTCGACCGCCCGCGCGTCGAGCACCCGCTCCCGGCCGGAAAACCCCGCGCGGGCGTCGCGATGTCCGCGCGGACCGAGAGACGCGAACGTCGTCGTCGCGGCTTTCGCGTTTGGGACGGGCGGCGTGGGCGCGCGCGCGCCGCGCGCCAGCGCGGCGGAGGCGGGGCCCAGCGACCAGGCGCGCCAGGCGCGCCACATGGCGTTCCGGGCGTGCGCGTCGACGCGCAGGCTCGCGAGCACCGCGTCGCGCAGCGCCGCGAGCGCGACCGCGCGCCACGCCGTGAGCGCCGGCCAGAGGAACCGCGCGAGCGCTTTACGGCGCAGGCGCGTGGCGGCGCGCCCCG